>Ga0196899_1000218_pt1 | contig 30827 bp, 28 predicted proteins | sample VirMetDEL_Sep_01_FD_169095 | JGI IMG/M metagenome (GOLD analysis project Ga0196899, IMG submission 169095) | Aqueous microbial communities from the Delaware River and Bay under freshwater to marine salinity gradient to study organic matter... | ecosystem: Environmental > Aquatic > Marine >... | reverse complement strand
ATTTCAGTTCGCTTACGAGCAGGGTAAAGCAGATGCAACAGACGGACTAGTGAAGGAGACCAAAAACATCGATATGAGTGTTAGGTCAAATGCACCAACCGACACTGGCGGAACAAAGTTTAGAGCAGTAGACTCAGGAGATAATTTTTCGTTTAAAATTAGAAAACGATAATTAATCATTAAAAAACTTTTAAAATGAGTGTAACTATTTCTGGAGTACAAGGTGCGTTAACACCAGCTCCATCAAAGTCGACTTTATCGACTAACTATCTAGGTTCTGCTATTGAGTTTACTTCTCAATACTTACCTGATGTATACGAAGCAGAATTTGAAAAATACGGAAATCGTTCTGTATCTGCTTTTTTAAGAATGGTAGGAGCTGAGATGCCCTTCCAATCTGATGTAATTCAATGGTCTGAGCAAGGAAGACTTCACTTGGCTGTTTCTGGAGCAACTCGTTCTGGAGACGTTATCACGTCAAATGGACACCCTTTCCGCTTAAACCAAACAGTAATCATTTCTGACGGAACTGATCAAGACAAAGCTATCGTAACAGCTGTAACTACTAACACATTTGATGTTGCTTCTTATTCTGGAGCAAACTTAGCTGCTGCTGTAGGAACAACTGGACTTAGCGTATTTGCTTTCGGTTCTGAGTTCAAGAAAGGAACTAATGGAATGAGTGGTTCTTTAGAAGCTCCTAAAGACATCCAAACTACTAACCCTATCATCATCAAAGACAAGTATGAAGTCAATGGTTCTGATATGGCGCAGATCGGATGGATTGAGGTGACTACTGAGAACGGTGCTACTGGATACCTATGGTACTTAAAATCAGAGCATGAAACTCGTCTACGTTTCGAAGATTACATGGAATTATCTCTTATCGAAGGGGAGCCTGCTGTTGCTTCATCTGGTGCTGAAACTGCTGGATACAAAGGGACAAAAGGTTTATTCTACGAAATCGAAAACAGAGGAAACATTGCTACTGGTTCAATTGCTGCTCGCACTGACTTAGAAGAGCTTATCAAAGTTCTTGACAAAGAAGGAGCGATCCAAGAGAATGTTCTTTTCGTTAACAGAACTAAATCTTTCGAGATTGACAATGTACTTGCTGCACAAAACAACAGCGGTGCTTCTACAAGCTCTTACGGTTTATTCGATAACGATGAAGAAATGGCAATCAGCCTTGGATTCAAAGGATTCAACTTAGGATATGATTTCTACAAAACTGACTGGAAATACTTAAATGACGCTACAACTGGAGCCTTAACTTCTGCTGTAGACGGTGTGTTAGTACCTGCTGGTACAACTACTATCTACGACCAAGTTCTAGGTAAAAATGCTGTACGTCCTTTCTTACATGTGAAGTACAGAAAGTCAGAAGCTGAAGATCGCAAGTACAAGTCTTGGATTACTGGTTCTGCTGGTAATGCTGGAATGACTAGCGACCTAGACGCTATGGAAGTACACTTCTTAAGTGAGAGAGCTCTTTGTGTTCACGGAGCAAACAACTTTATCTTATTGAAGTAATATTAATTAGGGGGATGGGATTCCTGTCCCCCTTTTTTTTAATCTAATTAAATTCTAATAAAATGGCAAAAAAGAATACGGCTACCCAGCCACAATGGGAAGTAAAGGATAGAATATACATCCTAAAAGGTAATAGAACACCAGTTAACTTTATTCTACGTTCTAGACACCACTTAAACAAACCACTACAATATTTTGATGGAACAATGACAAGGTCTCTAAGATTTGCGTCTAATCAAACCTCTGTGTTTGAAGATGAGCAGTACGGAGATGTTACGCTTCCAGCAATTATATTTAAAGATGGTAAACTAATTATTCCAAAAGAACAAGTGTTATTGCAACAGTTTCTTTCATTGTATCACCCAGACCTTAACAAAGAGTATGAGGAGTTTGATCCTAATAAACTTGCTGAGGCTGAGATTGCATCTGAAGAAGAGAAGCTTGACGCACAAAACCTTGTTCGTGAAATGGACATAGAAGACCTAGAGGCTATTGCTCGTGTGGCATTAGATGGCTCTATATCTGATATGACCTCAAAAGAATTAAGACGTGATATGCTTGTGTATGCTAGAAAGAATCCAGCAGAGGTGATGGATTTAGCGCAAGATGAGAATATCAAGCTTAGAAACCTTGCGGTTCGTGCAGTAGAGATGGGTGTTATCTTTATCAAGGATGACAACAGAACTGTATGCTGGAACAACAAGGCTAAGGATAAGATTGTAACTGTACCCTATGGGGAGAATGTGTATTCAGCACTAGCTGCATTCTTTAAAACAGACGATGGTCTTGATGTCTTACAAGGCATCACCAATAAACTGTAGTGTTTCCACCCAACACTACCACCGAGGGGGGTCACGAAAGTGGCTCCTCTTTTTTTTGTATTTTTGTATCATGATAAATCACGTTAGAAATACAGTTTTGACTGTGCTTAATAAAGAGAATAGAGGGTTTATAACGCCAGCTCAATTTAACTCGTATGCCAAGCACGCACAACAAGTTTTGTTTAATCAATACTTTTCAGAATATTCTAGGCTTGTGACAATGAAAAACTCTAGGAGACTTTCTAGAGATCAAGGAAATAAGTTGTCTATTGTTAGGGCTAACATTGATAAGTTTACAAAAACTGCTACCTCAGCAATAGCTAGTTACAGAATAACAAAACCTACTGATATGTATACACCAATCTCTCTTGTTTACAACGACAAGAAAATGGAATATATATCAAAACAAAATCAAACATATATAGAAGCCTCAAACATTGCTGGTCCTTCGGCACTTTATCCAGGATATTGTGATGAAGATGATTTTTGGTACGTAAAGCCAAACACATTGACAGGAAATGTAAAAGTAAATTACATTAGAGACTTAGTAGATCCTAAGTGGACCTACATTTTAGTTGGAGAAAACCCAGTGTTTAATCCATCTGCTGCAGATTATCAAGACTTCGAATTAGGAGCTGACGATGAAACTAAATTAATAATTGAAATTTTAAAATTAACAGGTGTTACAATAAGAGAAGCAGAGGTGGCTCAAGCAGCAGCACAAATAGATGCTGTAGAAACACAGAAAGAAAACGTATAGTAGATGGCACTTACAGATCAACAGTATTACACAAATAGCACTAATTGGGGGGAGAATCAATTTGTATTGTTGAAAGACATTATCAACAACTTCATGGCATTCTATGTAGGTGACGAGAAAATTATAAACGATGTTAGTAGATATGATGTAGTTTATCAAGCAAAAAGAGGTCTTCAAGAGCTTCATTATGATGCTTTAAAAGACGTTAGAGCGCTTGAATTAGATCTTCCTGATGATTTACAGCTAGAGCTTCCAAAAGACTTTGTAAGGCTCGTTAGATTGTCTTGGGTGGACGATAGAGGTAGGCTTCATCCCTTGATGATGGATAGTGAAACTACTATTGCAAAAGCTTATCTACAAGATGATGAATATAATATCATATTCGATAGTGATGGAGCTGCCACAGAGGGTACTTCAATAATAGACACAAAGTTGGCAGAAGTGTCAACGGTTGACAATGATCAGTTTACAAACTTAGACTATGAGTTTTTCGGTGGTCGTTTTGGAATGGCAACAGAGAAAACAAATGTCAATGGTAAATATAACATAGATAAAAACTTAGGGTACATAAGATTTAGCTCTGAAGTTAAAAGTAAAACAGTAGTTATTGAGTACATCACAGATGGTTTAGCGTACTTGCCAGAAGATGAATTAAAAGTCAATAAGCTTGCAGAAGATTTTCTCATAAAATATATAGCATATCAAATAGTTCAGTATAAGGTTGGTGTTCAAGAGTACATAGTTAGAAGAATGAAAAACGAGCAGTTTGCTGCAATGAAGAACATGAAAATTAGAATGATGGATATACATCCATTTGACATTGTACACTCATTCAAAGGACGCAACAAGTGGATTAAATAATGAAGTTAAAAAACATATTTAACCTTGGAAAAATGAACAAGGACCTTGATGAAAGGCTTGTTCCAAAAGGAGAGTATAGAGACGCACTAAATATAAGAGTTTCTGGCTCATCTGCATCTGATGTGGGGGCTATTGAAAACTCACCTTCAAATGAAGGTTTGTCGCAGCTAGACTTTGGCGCTAATCCAGTTTCCATAGGGTCTGTGTCTGACGATGCTAATAATAAAATATATTGGTTTGTAAGGTCTGATACGGGTTCATTCATATGTGAGTATGATGTAGACAACGACAGCTCTACTTTTGTCCTGAAAGACACAAGGTCTTGGAAGACTAATGTCTTGAACTTCTACAAAACAAACTTTATAGAGTCTAATATACTTATAGATATTGACAACGATAAAAGGTTTTTGTTTTTTACTGATGGCATTAACCCACCTAGAAGAATAGAGATAGAGTCAGCAAAGCTTATAGATGCTAATGCATTTACAAAATACGATGTAGACGTGGTGCAACAACCACCTCTTGAAGCCCCTACGTTATCTTTAGGCACCTCTTCTACTAATGAAAACAACATTAAAGAAAGGTTTATTTATTTTGCCTATAGGTTTAAGTATAAACACGGTGAATATAGTGCACTTTCTCCATTTAGTGAGGTTGCTTTTCTACCAGGTGACTTTTCTTTTGATTTTGCTACAGGTTTAAATAAATCTATGGTGAATAGCTACAGTCAAGTAGATGTTACATTTAAAACAGGTACAAGTAATGTTGTAGAGATAGACTTAGTTTTTAAGGAAAGCAACAGCAACAATGTATATGTTGCTCAAACTTTTAATAAGGAAGAAGAGTCAATAGCTGATAACAGCACAAAGGTACACACGTTCTCAAACAGCAAAGTCTATAGTGTTCTTCCAGAAAAAGAATTACTAAGGGTGTACGACAATGTTCCGCTTACTGCTAAGACGCAGCAAATGATAGGTAACAGGATCGTTTATGCTAACTATACGGAAAACTTTGACTTAAAAGATGCAAACGGAGACGCTATACCTTTTAATATAAACGCAACCCTTAACACATCTCAAATAACCTCACCAAGCGTAGCTAAGTCTATAAAGTCAAACGTAGACTATGAGGTGGGTATAGTGTATTTAGATGACTACGGAAGGTCTACTTCAGTTATAACATCAAATAATGCCACGGTAAATGTTCCTCTGAGTGCTTCAAAAACTCAAAACCAAATAAATGCAACTATAAGTCATTTACCACCAGCTTTTGCTAAATACTACAGATTCTATGTAAAACAAAGTAAAGGCAGGTATGACACAATAACTCCTTCTATATTTTATAATGAGGCAGAAACTGGTTATGTTTATGTGCAGCTAAATGGGAATGATAAAAACAAAATACAAGAAGGTGATTTCCTTATAGTAAAGGCAGACACAAGAGGTCAAAAAACAAACTTAGTTGAGACTCAAGTCCTTGAGATAAAACTTCAAGACAAAAACTTTTTAGAGGCAGATGATTACCCAGACACTAACGATCCACCAATAGCTCAACAAGCTGGGTTGTATATGAAGATAAAGCCAGTAGGGTTTTCTGTTTCTACAGACGATTATGAGCTTACAGAGCATGATGATTACGATGATACAGCTAACGATAGGGATGATCCTTTAAAAAATTCACAAACAGTAGGGGCATATATTGAAGGTCCTTTTCCTTATTCAGGGTCTGGAGGCTCTGCACTTGCAACAGACGTCACTATATCTGGATCTTATACAACGTCAAATATATTTTCAAGGATAATCATTGAAATTGATTCTGTTAACGCAGGAGGTGATACTTTTACTACTACTGTACAAACTTTAGACAATGACCCCAACACAGGATCAACAACTACTGCTCAATCCATAACATCAGGTACGCCAATAGCTATACCTGGAACTGGGTTAAGTGTTGACTTTGCCTCAAACACTGGTCATACACTAGGAGATAAATGGACTGTAAATGCAAGACCATCTACATTCCCCTACACTCCAAACACAAAAGCATTTGCCACCTATAGATCATTTGATCAGGCAGTAGAGGAAATACCATTAGGAACAATTGTAGACTTTGTTTATGATGAGTTTAATGAAGAAACACAATATGTTGCTCAACAGTTTACAGCTAACGCAGACTATGCTAACATAGAAGAGTGGTATCACGAAAGCGGAGCTAAAGCAACCCTAAACGCAGACATTCCAGAGGACAGAATATTCTTTTTAAGGGGTACGTTTGCAGCTAAAGAGTCCACAATAACTAACAGTACATCAGATAATATATTGATGATAATTAGGTCTCTAGGCACTAAAAATAATGCTTTAGATAAAAAGCCAAAGATTGACTCTCTTATTAGCTTTCTTAAAAGACAGTCATCAGATATATTGTCATTCGAAACTAGACCAGAAGATAAAAATGAAGAGATATTCTACGAGATACCTGGAACATACAATATAACACAAGGATACCACCAATCTGGACCTGTTGGTGCTGGACTAGTGCCAGAAGATACTTCTACATTAACACAAGGAAATACCAATTTAAGCGCAGCCTCCACAATAGGATACACAAACACTAATAATTATCCAGACAGTGATAATTGGGATAACTTTCCTGCACTTTCATCTGATCCTTTTACTAGTAATGGTTATCAAATTCAAATAGCTCTTGATACTGATTCTTATACAGCATTTGCAAATTATTTTACTGGAGGAAGCGGTCCAAACAACGGAAGTTTTGGTAATGGCAATGGTAAAGAATTAACGCTTACACAAGGTAGTGCCACTATAACCATTGCAGTTCAGTATTTTCAAAGATATGATGTAACTGGAGGAACTAGAATTACTTTCTTCAACAACAGCCCTTCTGTAGGCAATATGGATTCAAGCAACTACGTAAGTGGTTCTGGATCTTTTACAAATGCTGGAGGTGATTTTACAGTAGTGTTTGGAGATGATGTAGACGTTAGCCAAACTCATAACTCTCCTGCAAGCATAACACTAGATTTCTTTAATGTTTTTTCATGGGGTAATTGCTTAGAATCATATAAAATCAAAGATGATTTTAATACAAAGTTTTTTGAGCTAGAGAACAGACCTTCTACAAACCTCAAGGACTACAAAAAGAACCACAGGACAGCCTCAATTACATATAGTAATGTTTATGATCAAACAACAAAATATAATGGCTTAAATGAGTTTAATTTAGCTTATGTAAACTATAAGGATATGGATGACTTCTTTGGAGACATCAATAAAATAGTTGCAAGAGAAGCTGATTTAGTTGTATTTCAAGAAAACAAAGTTAGTAAGCTTTTATTTAATAAAAACGTATTATTTAATGCTGATGGTAGTTCTAATATCACAGCAAGTACAGCTATACTGGGACAAGATATACCTTATCTAGGAGAGTATGGAATAACTAGCAATCCATTTGCTACAGTGCTTTGGGGTGGTAGAATATATTTTGTAGATGAGAGAAGGAGAGTAGTTTGTAGGTTATCACAAGATGGCATCACTCAGATATCAGACTATGGAATGATTGATTGGTTTAACGACAACTTATCAGCTGGATTACCTCCCTTAGCTATTGGTCAATATGACCCTAGAGACAGACAATATTCTCTTTCACTAAAAGGAACACAGATAGAGTGGAGAGAGGATGAAGTGGAGTGTGAAATACTATATGATAATACTGATACGGATGGTGACGGAACTGTAGATTCTATCGACACAGATGACGATGGGGATGGAGTATTAGATGTAAACGATGCCTTCCCACTTGATGCTACAGAAAGTGTAGACACAGACGGGGACGGAATAGGAGATAACGCAGACACCGATGATGATGGAGATGGCATACCTGACGCTACTGATTCAGCACCACTTGATCCTGAAGAAGAAATAACATTAGATACTGATGGTGATGGTATATTAGACATACATGATCCAGACGATGATAATGATGGAATACCAGATGCGCAAGAAATAGACACAAGCTCTACGAATGCAGACACTGATGGGGATGGCGTAAACGACAATGATGATGCCTTCCCAAATGATGCTACAGAGAGCGTTGACACTGATGGTGATGGAACTGGGGACAATGCCGACACTGATGATGATGGCGATGGCACCCCTGACTCAACAGATGCATTCCCACAAGACCCTGATGAGACTACAGATTCAGATGGAGATGGGGTTGGAGACAACGCTGATCCAGACGATGATAATGACGGTATTGCTGATGTAGATGAACTTGATACTGATGGAGATGGTATTCCAGATGACACGGATACCGATGACGATAATGATGGAACACCAGACTCTGAAGATGATGACCCAACAGATTCATCGATCCAGACAGACACAGACGATGATGGTATAGATGATTCTATAGACACAGACGATGATGGCGATGGTGTGCCTGATACTACAGACGCATTTCCCTTAGACCCTGCAGAGTCAGTAGATACTGACGGAGATGGAACAGGAGATAATGCAGATACAGACGATGACGGTGATGGTACTCCAGATAGTTCGGATGCATTTCCCTTAGACCCTACAGAAACTACTGATACAGATGGTGATGGTACAGGTGATAATGCAGACACAGATGATGATGGGGACGGAGTTGTCGACACTCAAGACGTTTTTCCAACAGACCCTAATGAATCGATAGATACGGATGGAGACGGAACGGGTGACAACGCAGATACGGATGATGACAACGATGGTACTCTTGATGATAGTGATCCATTTCCAACGGATCCTGAGAACCAGACAAACACACCCACAGACACAGACGGAGACAGTACTATAGACTATTACGACACAGATGACGATGGTGATGGATTTAGTGATGTCGATGAAACAGCAGCAGGGTCAGACCCGCTAGACGCAACAGACACCCCTACAGATACAGACGGAGACGGAACACCTGATATAACAGATACAGATGACGATGGGGACGGATTTTCAGATGCAGACGAAATAGCTGCTGGTACAGATCCGTTAGATGCGACTGATACGCCTACAGATACAGATGGAGATGGAACGCCAGATATAAATGATACAGACGATGACGGAGATGGAGTTCCTGATTCTGAAGATCCATATCCATTGGACGCAACTAGAGACGCACAAGCGACATTTAGCATAAGTATAAACAACAATTCAAAAGTAGACCACACGGTTCCTTAAAATATAAATTATGGCAATAGAGCTTTTACAGACCGTTACAAAGGCAGAAAACTCTTCTGGAGATATAGGTGTATACACTATAAAAGTAAAAGAAGGATATGCTATGGTGCAAAATCCTGATGTATTGACTATAGGTGGTGATGAGTGGGACTTGACAGGAGACAATACTCCTATATCCATAACAACGGGAACTGATCATAGAGAGGTTGATGGAAATGGAAATGGTATACACGGCACACAAACATTTAATATAAATCTTGAATACGCAGCAGGAAACTTAAATCCTTCTGACGATAACACTAACGAGATCACACTAAATCTACATGTAGAAAAAATAAAGTTTTTATGTGCTAACACCTCAGAGTATATTGTAATGAGAGGTGGGGTTCCTTCATTCAACTTTTTTGAGCCTATAACCAACTACAGCGCAACTACATTTTATGGGTCTGATCCTTTATATTTAGCACTAGCACAGCAGACATATGCTTGGTTTATAGATAATGAAAACGATGCATTTTGTTTACACACATCTGGTACAGGTTTATCTATGACAGGACAATATTCAAAAACAGTTAGTGTTTCTACTTCTGTTTATACAGGGACCAAAACAATATACTGGGGCGATATAACAGTAACTTGCTCAGGAGATTTTGGTACAGCAAGCATGATATTTGATGATGGTCTTAGATCTACAAAAGATTGGATTAGGTATGAAGAAAGTTGTGTGGTTTTGTATACATCAGCTTCAACCGCAGAAAGGGAAGATAATGATTTGCTTAACGTTATTAAAATAGACGACTGTGAATATCTAGGCACTGGAGCAACAACCACTTACCAAGAAGTTTTACATTCAAAAACTAACGGATATAATTTTGCACTAAAGTACCAGTTTGATAATCCACTTACTTATTCTTTTTCAAAAAAAGAAAACAACATTTATTTATCAGTTGTACAAGATGGTCAAATTGGACAAGGAACATTAGCTAGATCAACTGATGGAGTTAATTTTCAAATATGTCAATTTAATCCTACAGACAGCCAACTTGTTGCAACATTTGGGCACAATCAATCACTAGCAGCTTTTAGAAGACAAACATACATAGAAGACTTTTGTTATGCTGGAGTAGACTCTAGTGGCAATCATGTGTGGTACGCACTATGTATGTTAAATGATTCTCAAAATATATCAGGTCCTTTAGCGTCTGCTGAGAACAAACTTTTTTTAGCGAAATCAATTGACAACGCTGTTTCCTTTTCTATTTTAAATTTTGATGAAACAAAAACAGGAAACGCAGATTTTTTTGGTGAATTGTCAGTTTCAAGAGGCACAGGGTCTGGTACAGCCACTACATTGCACAGATTTGGCAGTGTACGAATATACGCTAGTATTGAGTATGATTATTTGTTTATATATAGAGGTGTAGGTGCTAGATATATAGATCAAAACGGGGTTCCTCAATATACTTCAGTTTTATATAGATATTTTCCTAGTCAAGATAATAATACTACTAGCGATGACTGCGTCATAAAACCTATAGTAGCTGGACGGTTTTCTCAAGGAAGTCCAGAAAAAACTGGTGTAGACTCATTTGAAACATATTATATTGAACTAGATGTAGATAATAAATCTGTTCCTTTTTTAGTGCTAAATAATGGATTGTGTGTTTTTACTGGAATGGGACAATATGCAATTTCTTGGAACTATGGAATAAATTGGACTGTGGCAGATTTACCAACCATAAGTGACACACACACAAATGGGAGCACTTATGTATATCCAGAAGACAGTCCTTCTCCTTATGAGCAAAACGGAAACGTGTATTTTGTTACAGGAACGTATAATGATAGTTTTCAAAGAAACACACCGTATCGACAAGGAGTCGTCAATGGATCACACACCTTGTCTTTTGGTCTTTTCAATTCATTTATGAGAATGAATATAAAAGGAGAAAACACAAATCTAGGAGGCACAGTTCCTACGTCATGGACAGATGCAACAGATTATAATACTATTACGACCAAGGTTGTCACGGTACAAACTTACACTCCATCACCAAGCAATAATATATTTGTTATAGACGGCACTTCATCATTTAACCAACAAATTTCAGCTCCGAAAGGAAGTGTAATTAGGTTTGATCAAAGTGACACTTCAAATACAGGAAAACAAATATTATTTTCTACTGAGTCTGCTTCTGGTTTACAATACGCAAATCAATACACTACAGAAGTAACTGTAAATGGAACTCCTGGAACATCTGGTGCGTTTACTGATATAAGAATGCCTGGATCAGTGACAATTTATTTTTTCCATAACACAGGAAGTGGAACAACACATACGTATGGTCATACTCTTAACGGATCTTATTCTGTGAATGTGTCTGACATAATAGAAGACTGGACTCTACTTAAAGACTATGATTACAGCTCATCTAAATTAATAAAACGTGTTTCTGATATTTTTGTAGACGAAGAAGAAAATAGAGTATTTATATCACACGGACAATCCGTTCAGGATAGTGAATTTGGGGTGACTATAATCCCATCGCCACCATCTCCAACAATTTCAAACACAGGGATATTTACAACGATTACAACACCAACCCTTCCTTCTGGAACTACATTAACACAGGCATCAGCTAATCAAGGTTATTATTATGAAGTTTATTCTGACGATCCTTTTTCTATAGTATTCACAACTGGTAATGGAGATCAGCGCAAATTTGACGGAGTATTTGATATAGTTGTATTAAGTAAAACTCTTCCAGTTGTTTTAGACACAGTGTCGAATCAACAGTATACAACTTATCAAGGCATATTTGATATGGGCGATGCGCCTACATCTCTTGTCCCGAACCCAGCAAATAATGGAACTCTTGTGTCAGGTTCTTTTGGAACTTCAGGTTTAACACAACTCGGACACTATATTGTTAGGGATGCTTTCTTGTATTATGGATTTATTCCTAAAGTTTATGTAAATGGTTTTTGGAGATCAGACCCAGAAGGAAGCAATGCAAATGCAGCCACTAATTTAAAAACATATTCTAGAGTCGAATTAACAGTTGGGGATAGACCAAGACAAGTCGCATCTGGACAATCAATAGAATATCTTTTTGACCCAGCAAATGGACCTATATTAACTACTCCGTCTAATTACAATTTTACTCATATACTAGGCATGTACAGTGGTGGAACAACGCTAGGGACTGGAAACAGTCACTATAGATCCATTAACGGCAGCTTACCTTTGTATGGTGATGTTATATTTTGTTTTCCTAAAAGAAATTCTGATGGATACACTGTTCCGACATTTTTCAATGGCAATGTTTCAAGCAATATATTCACAAATTCTGGGGATATAAACACAATAGGACTTAAGTTTTACTCAGACTATACTAGTACTGAGTTTATATCGGGGTATTATGGATCGAGAACTACTGAACAAGCTTCAATATACAGAAGAATAAATCCAGATTCATCAGTTCAGCTAGATTTTGCAGATAAGTATAACAAGAATTATATACATATCAACTCAGATGGTTTTGTAGACGAGGTAGGAGATGTAGCATCCTTACCAAATTATGATCAATGTAATTAGTTAAATTTGTAGTATGAAATTTAGATCAGGATATAAAGTAGTTAAGACACTCAGAAAGTACATAAATGGCAAGCCTACGAATGTAACAAAAGCAAACGTATCAGGTCAGGACGATTACATAGAAAAGTACTTGTCGGATAGTTGCCCAGTAAACAACCTGCCTACAGGTATCACGGCTACAACAACTACACCATCAATACAGTCTATGCCTAACCCTACACAAACAAATGCTAATGACTACACACTTAGCTTTAGTGAGTATGTAAATGGTTGGACAACATTTCACTCTTGGAAGCCAGAGTCTATGGTGTCCTCTAATGGTGATTTTTATACATTCAAGAACGGTCAGCTTTACAAGCATCACGCAAACGACACTGTAAGGAATACATTCTATGGTGATGAATATAACTCTGAGATAGAGTTTACAATGAACGATGGACCATCAGAGGTTAAGGTGTTTAAGACAATAGAGATTGAGGGAGACACAAAAGACTTTGATGTAACAATAACAACAGACCTTGATTCTGGTCACATAGACAAAACTTCTTTTGAAAAGAAAGAAGGGTTTCACTACTCCTACATAAGAAGAAACTCTACGGATGAAGTGAACACAGAGCTATTGTCCGTGCAAGGAATAGGGAGACTATTAGGGGTTTCATCAAATACTTTTTCGGTACAAGATGTGCCCTCTGAGGTTTCAATAGGAGACGTTTTATACAAATCAACAGCAAACTCATACGAAAAGATAGGAACAATTAGCGCAACTACAAGTAGCTCTATCACTACAAGTGCATCAGCTGTCACACCGACAGTAAATGATTACATATTTGCAGCAAAAGCTCCCGTAGCAGAAAGCTATGGACTCAAGGGTTATTTTGCAAATATCAGGCTTACAAATAGTAGCACTTCTAAGATTGAATTATTTTCAGTCAATACAGAGGCATCTAAGAGCTTCATCTAATTATTCGTATATTTGCAGTAATGGAATTTAATCTAAGAAGACTTACAGAGAATGATTATGATGACACTCTGAAGCGCTGGTGGAAATCTTGGGGATGGGAAGCTCCACCAAAAGATTTCTTGCCTGAAAATGCAACAGGCGGTTTGATGGTTACGAAAGGAAATACAGACATATGCGCTGGATTTATTTACCTAACAAACTCTAAAGTTGCTTTAACAGAATTTGTGGTCTCAAATAAAGACTACAAAGAAAAAGATAGATCAGAGGCAATAGAGTTATTAATTGATGGAATATTAATGCTCGCTGAAGAAAAAGGATATAAATATGCTCATGTTATTTTAAAAAACAAGAGTTTAGTTGGAAAATACAAGAAATCTGGATATATGGTTTCAGATGAAAACGTAACTGAAATGATAAAAGTATGGCAATAGCAACTGGAACAGCAATAGCTTTAGGTATATCAGCAGCAGCATCAGCGGGGCAAGCTATAGCTGGTGAGGTAAAAAGATCTAAAGCAAAGAAGGCTCTTCAGAATTTTAGAAGACAAGAGCTTAAGAATGTGACAGAAGGTCTTAGAGTATCAACTCTTGGAGCAGAACTTCAAACTCAAGAGGCTCAGAGGCGTTTCGCTACCTCTGTGGATGCCTTAAGATCTGGGGGAGTTCGTGGAGTCGTGGGGGGTCTTGGAAGACAAGAACAGTTGCAGCAATCACAGCAGCAACAAATTGCAGCAGGTTTAGATATGCAGCAAGTGGCTATAGACAGAGCTAGAGCTGCTGATGAAGCTAGAATTAGAGAAATAACAGAGTTTAGGGAGTCTAGAGATATAGCTGGTTTAGGCGAGGAAATGGCTTATGGAAGACAACAGGCTCAGCAAGGACTACAAGGATTAGCCAATACCGCTGCAAGCGCATTTGGTAGTCTTGAATCAAACCTTCCAGGAGGAGGAGAATTTATGAGCTCTGGTCCTAAAACAGTAGACTTAGCTACTGGAGGTAAGGCAACTCAAGAATTAATTAGCTCTCAGCCTACAAGATTTTTTCAAGGTCCTAATGGAGTGTCAGATGTATCAAAAGCATTTAGCTTTACCAGAGACATTGGAGCTGCACAATTATCAACCGAAACCCCCTCTTTAATGCAAACATACGTTAATACTGGAGAGCAGTATGGGTATGGATTAAAACCAAGATAATGGCAAAACAATCAAGTGCTTATTACAGCGGACTTCAAAGAGCATCTCAAGGAGTATCTTTAGCAGATTTTAGCGTTATTTCTAAAAAAGTAGAACAAGTAGCTAAAGAAAAAGCTCAAGAAAAAGTAAATAAAAAAAAGGAAAGAGATCAACTTCAGTTAAAAATGCTAGAATTATATGGTCCTGAAATATATTCAGGTTTTGATAATGTTGGTCTTGACAATGTAGATATGGTTGCTGGAAAGATATCTACTAAGATAAAGCAAGTAGCTGATGCTAATAACGCATTGTTTAATGAAGGGTCTATTTCTGAGGGCGAATATGCCACTAGAATGGCTAAAATGATTGGTCAATCTAGAAAAGTTGCAAAGGATTTTTCTAAAATATCAGGCTATGTAGATACTGTTAGAGAAAAAGGAGATGCCGCCTCTTTAACTTCAAGAAAAAATTTAGAGTCATTAAATAATTTATACGGGTTTGCAGGTGTAGATATGGATGAGAACATGAACTTATCGTTTTTTACTCAAGGAGAGGATGAAGAAGGCAATGCTCGTGTAGAAGTGACTCCTTTTGATAAGTTTGGCAAGTTCACAGAGTATAGAGATGCATTTGATTTTAACGAAGTTTCAAGAAACATATTTAGCGTAGACAAAGAGGCGAATCAGTACTTTAAAGGAGGGACGGTGTTGAAATCATTTAGAGATAGAGGTGGTAAATTTACTCCAGAACAGAACAATTATATAGAAAATTACGCAAAAGAAACTCTTTACAATGATCCTGATGAGCTTTATGATGCAGCCTCAAGAGCTGGAGTGAAGTTTACTACCGATTCTTTTGGAAAAATAAAAGATTATGATAGGGTTTTTAAAGAAACCACAGATTATTTAAAAGAAAAAGTTAAGTCTGATTATCTTTTAAGAGAGTCTGAGGATGATGTAGCTGCACAAAATATAAATATAAAGCTTAGAAACACTGCATTAAGAGAAAGACAACTTAGTAAATCAGATAAAGATTCTAGAAATTACAACGTTTCCTACTACAATGAACAAAGCGGAAAAGAAGTTGGTGAGGGTGAAATGTATGAATATACTGTAAAAAAACCAGTTTCTTTAAAACAATTTCAAGGATCTGGATTTACAAAAGTAGCGCAACAAGGAGTTCCTGCTGATGCAGATGTTAATGTCATCGGGTATCGACAAAAGGCAAATGGAGATCATGTTGCTGTGGTTGGATACACTACTGAGGTTGGAGATACTATTACTGGCATACAGAAGCAAACTGTTACAAAAACAATTCCACTACTAGATAGGCTTAGTATAAATCAAATAAGAACAAAAATAGGCATACCTCTTTTGACTGATATTGAAAGCCAAGAACTTAATGAAGGAGGCGAGTCTAATGAAGAAGATCCTTTGGGAATTAACTAAAATTATGCAAGACAAGATAACGAGAGATCAGTTAGCTAAAAAAATAAAATCGAAGTATCCGCAGTATAATGATATGGATAACGATGTTCTTGTGAACAAAATCATACAGAAATATCCAGTATATAAAGATCAGTTAATAACTGAGGAAGCGGATGATATAAAAAAAAAAGAAAATCAAGATTCTACTTTAGAAGAGACCGATTTGGTTTCACAACAAGTAATGGATTCTTCGGATATCAGCAAAACAATAGCTGAAGAAAAGTACGATAAAGGAGATTACGAATTTGACGATAGATTTTCTGCTGGAGCTAATGATGTTATGGCATCTATCTCGAGAATACCTGCCTTTATAACAGAACAGGTCGCCACAGTCATAGGTGCTTTTGACTCAGGCTTTAAGGATCAGTTAAACTCAATGACCCGAGAGGAAAGAGATGCTTTTTTAGGAAGCATGCCTATGGGACCAGGGGGCTCTCAAATGGGAGGTATAACGAAACTTTCAGAAGAATACACTAAAGAAGCTGAAAAAATAAGATCTTCATTCGATAAATTTGACACTTCAATAACTGAGGATATTGCTGCAGGAGATTTAGGTCAAGCAACAGGAAGGTTATTTAATGAGGCAGTAGGAGCGATTCCATCAATGGTTCAAGCATTTGTTCCAGGAATTGGTATAGCATCTATAGGTCTTGGATCAGCAGCTCAGAAAAGTAAAGAACTGCAAGATAGAGGTTATGGTCTTGGGTTAAAAACATCAGCAAACTCAATAGCAAGCGGTACAGCGGAGGGATTAGCTGATCTTGTAACAAAAAAAATAGGTGGTAAGTTTTTCACATCATTGGCTGGAAAGGGTAAGGATTATGTTGTAAAGTCTATAGGTAAGTTTGCTAAAGAATTTGGAATTGATTTTGTAGAAGAAGGAGCTTCTGAAACTGGAAGTCTTTTGGTTAGCAAGCTTGCTGATTATGCAATATCTGGAGATAAAAAGGCTTTTGATGATACATTATATGAGTTTTCAGATACATTTTTAGTTGGTGGTTTTGCCACTGGTCCGCTTTCTGGAGGAAAAATTGGAATAGATGTTGTTGGTCAGAACGCTAGAAAAAGAGCTATAAACAAAAAAGTTCAAGGTTCAAAATACAAAAGCATTTCAGATGCGTTTTCTTCAAATAACATGAATGAGGTTGACTCAGATCAAACTAACATTGCTAGATCAAAGGGAGCAAAAGAAATATTAAAGTTTGATCTTGACGAAAAAGTAAACCAAAGAGTAATCACAAGAGAGGACGCTGATAGTAGGTTAAAATCTTTTGAGGAGGTTTCTGCATTAGCGAAATCAACTGATGGTCTTAATTTAACAAGTGAAAAAGAACAACAAGCTATATCTTTAATTAGAGAAAAAAAGAAACTTGAAGACACTATTGAAGGAAAAGATGAAAACTTAGTTGCTCCTCAAAAGAAAAGAATAGATGAAATTAACGATCAGCTTTCTAAAGTGCAACAAGAAGAGGCTGTTGAAGAGGTTGCGGAACCAGAAACTACTGAAGAGACTGTTGCAGAAGAATTAGTTAAACCTGAGTTAGAACCAAAATTAACTTATCAAACCTCAAATCAAACACAGGTTACAGTAGATGAGTCTGGTAAGTTTCAAGAAGCTATCGATATAAAGACTGGGAAGAAAAGATCGAAGGAGGCTTCTCGAAAAGCTCAAAACGAACTAATATCTCAGAGAGACTATACAACTGGAAAGTCAGCTTTTGAAGGAATGACTCAAGAAATATCTGAGTCAGAACAATCTCAATTGATTGCAAGTGAAAGTGAAAACGCTCAAGAAATAGCTTTAGAATATCAAAAGAAAAAACAAGAAGAAAGTATTTTAGATCCTGTTATTGAGGCTTTTGTTGGAAATTATAAAGTTAGCAGTAAAAGCATAGAACGATACTACGGAGGCAAGGACGATTTGCCAAAAATTTTAGGGTATCTTAAGGGTAGAAAAGGACAAAAGTCCACTCCTTTAGATAAAATTGCTTTAGAGGTTTCTGAGGTATCTGGAGTAGAAGTGTCTCCAGAACAGCTTTTCGACATTATGATGGACCCTAAGTATAAGTCCAATACAAAACCAAAGGAAGCTGATATAGTTACTGAACTTAGAAATAGATTTATAGAGATTACTGGGTTTGACGGAACTGATTCTCAAATAGAAGCTATCGCTAAACAAGATCCATCTAAATTAAAACCAGTCAGAGAGCCTATTGAGGTTGCTCAAGAGCAAGTTGCTAAACAAGAAGAGGTTGAAGTAGAGGAGAAAGTTGAGCAAGCAGAAGAGCAAGCAAGGGCAGAAAAAGAAGCTGCTGTAGAGCCAAAAACAGAAGGCATTACAGGAAGGATATTGGATGCGTTTAAGAAGACTAAAGATTTTCTTAAAAAACAAGCTACTATACACTTTACAGCTCAAGGATTACAGCCAGATGTAATATACAGAGAGAGACAAAAAAGAGATTCTAATATAAGAATGTATCAAAATAGAATTGATCGAATGAGAAAAGATATCAATTCTGTTCTTAAAAAAATACCAAAAGATCAAAGAGATTCTGTAATGAAAGAATTTGATCAGGTTTTTAGAGGTGAGCTTGATCCAAACAAAAGCACTTTATCTGATGATATGTTAGCTATTGCTGGAAGAATGAGAGCTGAAATAGACGGTCTTTCTAATATGATTATTGAAAGTGGATATTTTGATACTAAAGAAGGTATAGAGGCAGTAGAAAAAAACATAGGTTCTTATGTGAACAGAAGCTATAGGTTATTTAGTGACTCAAACTGGGCAAATAAAGTTTCTGAAGAAGTAAAAGAAAATGCTAGAAGATTTTTCAGAAGACAAGCTATACAAGAAGGTAGAACTGTTTCTGAACAAGAGGTAGAAAACCAAATCAATGAGATACTAAACAAGGCTGAAGACAATAAGTATATTGTAAAAGGTAAGGATGGTAGAATAGACAAGGATATTCTTAGAAGAAGAAAGGATGTTCCAGCAGAGCTTCGTGCTTTAATGGGTGAGGTGACTAACCCATTAGAAAACTTTCAAAACACTGTTGCTAAACAAGCAATGTTATTATTCAATTATCAGTTTCAAAGAAAAATAGCAGAATCAGGATCAAATACTTTTTTTACTAAAAGCCCTACTAAAGAAAATACAGTTCAAATAGTGAAAGAAGGGAATGAGGCTTATCCAGAGCTTGCTGGGCTTTGGACTACACCAGAGATTGCAAAAACATTCGAGATGCCAAATCCGATGAATAGTCATTATGATGCGTTTGTAAAATTTAGTAGTGCTATCAAGTGGGGTAAAACCGTTGGTTCTATTGCTACTCATGCGAAGAATATTTTAGGTAATCATGGTTTTCTTTTAATGAATGGTCATTTAGACTGGAATGAAGTTAAAAATGCTTCGGATTTAGTAATAAAAGAATTTTATGGAAAAACAAACGAAGAGCAAAGAGCTTATTTGGATGAACTTATTTCTCTTGGTATCGTAAAACAAAGCACAACACTTGGAGACATTACATCAATGTATGGAGATAAATCTTTTGAAGAAGCATATAAGAGAACCATTATAGATCAGGCTAGAAATGTAGCTTCTAAAAAGGAAAAACTATCAGATTTATTCAGAGAAAGTAAAGCTGGAAAAACGACAAAAGCTTTGGTTGACAAACTAAATGATGCTTATCAGTCAGAAGATGATTTCTTTAAGATTATGGCTTATGGTATAGAAAAACAGAGATACGCTAAAGCTCTATTTGGAAAAGATAAGGCAGATTTAACTAAATCTGAATCTGATAAGGTGAATGAGGTTGTGTCTGAGATTGTAAAAAATACATATCCAACGTATGATAGAGTACCTCCTATAATCAAAAGACTTGGTAGGAGTCCATTACTAGGTGCATTTGTTTCCTTTAGAGCAGAGTCAATTAGAACTGCCTTCAATACTTACAAAATAGCATTGAACGAAGTAAATTCTAAGAACAAAGAGGTTGCTAAAATAGGAGCCAAAAGACTTGCGAGTGCTGGACTGTATACTGGGCTAAAAGTGACCCTAGCTACTCAACTTGGTCTTGCAGCACAATCTTTAATATTTGGAGGAGAAGATGATGAATCAGAAGAATATAACGATTTAAGAAGGTTTGTTGCCCCGTGGTCTCAAGACTCTTTAATTGCTATTACAAACAAAGAACCTGGAAAATACACTTTTATAGACCTAACAGCGAATGATCCGCACTCATTCTTGTCTGAGTTAATAATAGCAGGTAGAAATGATAATGATTCGACTCCGCTTCTTATAGATAAGCTTACAGCTTTAGGAGAGCCATTTTTAGGAAAAGACTTAGTTGCTGCTTTCGCTTCTGAAGCTTTTCTAGTTTATAATGATAAAAAATTAACGACAGGAGAAAAGGGTGAAAAGATTATGGGACAGTTTTTTAAACTTATACAGCCTGGGACAATAACAACTGCAATAAGATTACAAAAAGCGGCGAGTGGTAATGATAATAATGTTTTTAATGAAGGAATCGGAGCTTTTACTGGATACAGACCAGTTAATGTAGATGTTGAAAAATCATATTTATTTAGAACTTTAGATTTAAAAGACAGAAAAACTTCCCTCAACGGTAGATATAATAGAGTTAGATACAATGAAAAATCAACTGAGGTGGAGTTGGAGAAAGCTTATGAAGAAGTGAATAGAGATTACTCTCAAATGATTAAAGAAGCTCAAGAATTAACGAAGTCAGCAATAAGGCTGGGTGTTGACTCAGGTGAAATAGTTAATATTCTTAAAAAGAATGGATTTAGCCGTAGGGATATAGCATTTATTTTTAGTCAAGATGAATACACGTACATTCCATCTCAAATGCGTAAATAAAAAAACCCAGCTACTGCCTTCACTGGGTCTTTTTCCAAGAGGATGAAAACCACTTCTCCTCTTTCTTAATTTGATATCTGGTCCGATATCCATCATGTTCACTGCTAAAGTATAAAAACTTTTTTATATAACAAAAAAAAGAGGAGACAATTAGCTATTTTGCCCCCTCTTGAATCAACTAAGCGAATACTCTAATAAGAGAAGATCAAACTTACAGTATATTTTTTAGAATTGCAATAGTTTCGTCACAATCTTTTTGATTTCGTGGCATAAATAGGTTTGTTTGTATCCCCTCGTTCACTAAATGCATCTTAAACAGCTTCCAGCGTATAGGAAAGCTCTCATTTGGGTTGCCCTTAGTCTCTATTATGAATCGTGGGGGATCTTGTACGTCTATAAAGTCTGGAGTATACTTAATTCCTAATAGCTTCTTATTGCCCCTGTCGTGTAATATTTTTTTAGACTTAGTCTTTTCGAAAGATGCCATAGGAAAGTCACAGCCGTTGATGATAGTGAACGTCTTACCTTCATACTTATTCTTTATCTTAGCCTTCTTCAGGGCTCTGTACATATACAGCTCAAGCTTGGAGGCAAACTCAATACCATCCTCTTTAACCTTGGTGGATCTAGTTATTTGCTTTCCACCCTTTCTTCTTTTATACTTCATCCTCTATCTCTATCACTGAGATTATATCGTCTATCAGCAGTATATCAGTGTAAAACTGCATAGCATCATTCTCATCACTTCCTATATACTCTTCCCAAGTTCTGTCATCAGTTCCCATTAGGTCACCCTTAGTAAACACACTATACCTCTTGTAGTCGTTTATGCCACACATGTACAAGTGATCCTTCAGGTTTTCCCAGAAGGTTGGATATTCGCATAAGCACATCACGGCTTGTCTGTCAGTAACCTCTAGCTTGTTGGCAAACCAATAAACCTCTACATCATTTATTGTTTCGATGAATATATCAAACTCGTTTTTAATTATAACATAGTAGTAGTGTGAATCTCGATCGTCTAAAAACAAAGTTTCATTCAATATAGTGTAGGCTTTTATAGCCTCTGACAAGGTCAACTTCCTATTGAATACTATTTTCTTTGGATCTAATTTCATTGATAGCTCTTTCTAGATACAGAACTTGATCCATTGCCTCTTCTTTAGCATGCTCAAGCCACTCGACCAAAGATAGGTCATTTTCAGCTAACGTGGTGTTATACTTTTCAATTCCTCTCTTGCTCCTGCTTCTGAACTGAGCGATAACCATAGACACTATTGGGTCTGTCATTCCTTTATTATTTCTTCAGTCTTCTTCCCAGAATCTGTCTGTATATCTTCCTTCAGTTGATCTACTGCTTTTTGGTACCCATCCATACGCTTTAAGGTCTCTAGCGTCCCAATCGAGAGGTCTTTCAGGTTTTGTAGTTGACTTAGGATTGCTTGCTGCATCCCCACTACATTTTTTATTTGATTCCTCATTTGAATTAGCTCGTTTTCCTTCATTTTTTTTGTTTTTAATTTCACATTGACACTGACCAACATCTAGCCAACAGTCGCATATTCTAGTTTGTTTATTTGAATCCATTTCTTGAGCTATAAAAAAAATAAACCCACAAGGCTATGGCAACAACAATAGAGATAAATCTAGCTATATCGTAAGGTGTCATTAAAATAAATGTGTTAGTCTCGCCATCTGTCCGTGCTCCTTTGAGTGAATAAATCCTTCAACCGCCTTAGGTGCATGCTGATAACCCTTTCTGTGGTGCCAGGAATCAGTTCCAGATGGAGATCTAAGAGCCTCAACAGTGACACCGATGAAGTCTTTAGACATCTTGTGATGTATGTGGTGTATGTACACATACTTGTTCTTTGATGCTGACCAATCTTCTCTAGCTTCTTGAGCCATAAGCAAAGGAAGGTCTTGCATCTTCGCTCCATCTCCGTGTGTTGTTCCGATAAGGTTTGTGTGGTATCGATAATACTTCCTATGTGCAATTGAAGTGTCAAAGGTAATGTTTTCACAGTTATTATACCAAGAGCTTATGGAGTCCGCTAAAAAGAACCCACTCTGGTAGTCGTGGTTTGATGGGTTAAACATAAAGTGTACATCTGCCACTTGAATCAATGTATCTAAGACGTCAATATAGAGCCTCTTAGCGATTAAAAAGTTGTCATACCACATTCCATCTGTGTCTTGTGGAGTTCCGCTCGTAGTCGTCCTCTTAGGGGTGTCTATGTGGAGGATATCATTACCTGCAACAAAGACAATTTTGTCAATCTTAAATCCTGATGCTTTTTCAAGGATTCCCTCTACCCCTTCTTTAACTCTTTTAACTGCAATTTGTGAGTTGTAATCCTCTCCTGTCTCAAATGAAGATGCTAACTTCCCAATATGTACATCAGCAGGATCAATAACAAGTAAGCAGCCATCAGGATTGTTTGTTCTCTCAATTTTCTCATAACTAAATGTGTGATTTTTAACAGCATCGATGTGGTCTTCAAGCATCTGTTCAAACGTAGGACCGCTGTCTTTGTTTGGTTTAAACTGTATTGACCACTTCTTATCCTTTGACCACGCTATCCCTACACTACTAATGTCAATACCTCTCTCTTCACAAGCACTAGCTAGGGCTGGTTGCTCTTCTGTTCTTGTGATTCTCTGTAGAACCTTAGACACATGTCTCCTTGTAGACTCTACAGTTTTTTCTTCAGGATCTATTTGTAAATCCTCGTGAATGTACTTTGCTATTTCAGTAGGGCTTCTGTGCCCATCCTTAAAGTACTTTTCCGCTAAACTTTTGATTTGCTCTTTTTGATCAGTCATCTTCTTTGATTTGGTTTTGAAGTCTTTCCAGATCAACCTTTGTCTGAGCTATTGTAGTTTTTGTCTCAGTAAAATCAGGTCTGTATAGAGAGTCGATTATTCTGTCTACAGATGAATGTAGATTGTCTCTTAATCTCTCTATGAACCTAATTCTATGTGTCATACATCTGGATCCATATGCTGGAGTAGTTGGTCTCCAACCTCTTTGTTGAAGGTCTTAATAGCCCTGTAAATTATTCTGGACTTCTTTTTAGTTTCCTTCTTATCTTTAACGCTTGAGTCTGTCCCAAGCTGAGTATAAAGCATAGTGTCTAATTCCAACAAAGCATCCATCTTTTCTTTTTCAGACTTAGTCTTGAATCCTGTTATCCTTTCGCAAAATGCATTTACGTCCAACTCTTGAATGTTGAATCGGGGTTGTTTTATTTTATTGTATTCTCTTTGGTACAAGGTTATTGTATTCATTTTCACAAATTTATGTATTATTTTTGAAACTAATGTATTTTTTTCTTGATTTTCTTATGACATCCGCATTTGCCATCTTCTTAAAGTAGTGTAAGTATAGCTCATAGATTTTACCAGTTAGCTCATGTTTACTGTAGTTGACGGGTGATTCTATGTTCTTGATTAAACCGCCACGATCTATTCTTATGTTTAGTTTAAATTCTTTATTCTTAAGCAAAATAGGGTGTATCTGTATGCCATTTGATATACAAAACGCCATTGCATTCTGGTGAATGTGCTTTGTGACAAAGTCAGATGTCGGTTGTTTTTTAGGTCTTCCCATCAGAATGGCAGTTCATCGTTTTCAACACCAAAGGCTTGGTCTAAAGACATGTCTTCAGTCTCTTCGTTATCAAACTCAAAGGTAGGTGGGTCTTGGTTTTTAACATAGTACCTTCCCGATGCAGGGTCAAACCTAAACCTTTCAGTTGCATTTATCTCACCCTGGAACTTCATCTTTACCTTCTGCACAACAAACTCAACATCGTTAACATCTATACCCTGTTGATCGTTATCAGAGAAGTGCCTGTATATAGTAAAGCCATCGTGGGTTTGGTTTCTAAAGTCAGCAGATCCAGAACAATCATAAAGTGTTGGCACATCATAGTCTTCGTTATCTTTCTTAACCATCTTTCTAGGGTGGACGACTAAAAATATTATCACGTTGTTCATCTGCGCAAACATTGTTAGCTTGGTCAGTACGTTTTTTATCCTGCTTAACTCTGAATCGTTTGACTTATCGTACTCAAGTTTATTAAAAGCATCAATAACAAATATATCTACACCATAAATAAACATCTGCTCCTTGAACTTTTCAAGCAACCAACTCCATGAAGGAAACTCCCCATCGTCTGGTGCTGTTATATACAGTCTTTCATTTGCCCACTCCACATACCTATCAACCTCCTTTTTTGTAATTCTTTTTCTATTGTAAGTATCTCCCCAAAAGTTTCTTCCATAAAACTTTTCAATGAACTGAGTCTGATGTAATGCCATTGGGCTGTGCTCTGGAGAAAAGAACGAAGCCTTCATGTTGTAGTCTCTCATCAGGTTCATAACATACCACTCTGTAAAGTTTGATTTACCGTGAGATGGTATACCAGTAGACACCACTAGGTGCCCCCTCATCACAGAGAACACATCCTTTAGTGAACCAAAACATTTGTGCTTTGGAAACAGGGTCTCGGGTAATCCGTTTTCATACAAATCATATATACCTCCTGCCAAATCTTTAGCTGTGTATGTTCCTGATGCAGGGTATCTCTTGCCATTTATAATTGATTCTTTTACAAGATCACTTCCACCCTTAAGCAGGTCACCATTTGCATCCTTATCTTCAAACAAGACACGAACACATCTGTACCTTCCTAGTCTTTGCGCTATCTTGTCTGCAACAATCTCACCCTTTGTATCATTGTCAGTTGCTATGTAAAACTTCTTAACGTCTTGCATATACTTTTCGGAGTTTATCCAAAAGTCATCGTTGTCATTAGCGCCATTCGGTATGCTGATTGTATTCTTAAATCCACACTGGTGCATTGCAAGCACATCAAACTCACCCTCAACAATAAAAACTTCCTCTTGACCTATAGCGGCATTGATGTTGTAGAATATAGATTTAGTCTGTGCCGTTTGTGTAAAGTGCTTTGATCCAGACCTATACTTTTTCTTGACAAGGGTATCACCCTCGAAGTAGTTAAACACTATGTTGTTCATCTCCTTGTTTGCTTGTGGCTGATAGTATTTCTCTTCAGTTATGTTGAGCTCCTTGAGTGTTGACTGATAAATACCCCTTGCCTCACAAAACTTTACCATGCCATCAGATAGTTTTGTATAGTTCTTCCATGTCTGCTCAGGTAGTTTATATACCATGTCTTGAACAAGTGGCTTTGTATCTTTGATGGATATAGCATCACAGTGATGACACTTTGCAACACCCTTAGCTATGTTTACGCTTAGGCACCTGTCTGATTTATTCTTCCTTTCTGGAGTACACGCAGGGCAAGTAGTTTTTATTTGCCCAGATGATTTACCCTTGAGGTTTATTTGGTTCCATTCTATTGTTTTCATAATGAGTTCTTTCTTCTTAGTTTAGGTCTTCCAGTCTTTCTATCTACTTTATATTTGTTGCAGTACCAGTTTAGAAAATGTGCTGCATACTCTTTGGTGCTCTTCACAGTGTCAAGGGTGTGCTCAAGGTGATCATTAAACTCTAAGTAGTACTTTTCTAAGTTGCCTTTAGACATGTTATACTTATCCATCATGAAGTTGACATACTGCTCCTCTTGCATGATCTCTTCAAAGTTTTGGGCAACGCCCTTATAATTTAAATAATCTTTTGTTGTATTGTTATTATTGTTATTATTGTTAGTTGTGTCCCTTTGCTGTACCTTTGTTGTGCCTTTGTTGTGCCCTTGTTGTCCCTCCTCCTTATTAATTTTTTGGTAATCATCATATTTTACAACGGTTACGAGCGTATATTTGCTGTGCCCTTTTGTGATAATTTCTCCAGTTTTTTTTAATTTTTTTAGAGAAGTTAATATTTGCTTCCTAGAAAGGTTGAGTTGATCAGACATCTTATCTCCAGATGTTACAAAGGTTCCTCTGTCAATCACAACACCCCTCCATTCTTTCTCCTTCCAGTTTGCTTTTATAAGGCAATGGATAAATACTCTCATCGTGTTGGGGTCTGTGTACCACTCCCAATCAAGTATCCTCCTACTTAGTGTTATAAAAGATTCAGACATGCTTCAATTTGTTTTTCTATTTTCTTTCTTTTGGCTTCAGGAAAATATTCCAACTCTTTCTTTACTTCAATCAAGAGACCCCTCCTAGTAATATCTCTGTGTATTAGTCTCCTGTTGTGTCTTTTGATTTTGCTTAAAGGGTCTTCTACCTCTCCTTGTATTCCTATCTCAGCCACTATTTTGTTTCTTAATGATATATACTGAGTTTGAAGCCTTATATCTGTCTCAATCAAGTTTCTCATTGTTTTTACAGCGTGCAACGCAGTAGCATGGTCTTTTCTAAAAACCTGCCCTATGTCAGCAAGAGATAAATTCTTAGCAAAGTTTCTTAAAAGAAGCATTGTCATCATTCTTCTCTCTACTACTGGTCTCATTCTCCTGTCAATGTTATCTAGGATATTGTGTGGATGAAAGTACTGATTACATATTTCGATTATGGCATCTTTTCTTCCATCACTAGTTGCATATATTCTTTCTAGTTCTATTTTCATAATTATACAGTTTGGATTATTAATATCTCGACAGAGGGCGCACTTGCCAGGCACCCCCTATGTGTCAAGATCACTTTATATTAACTAAAAACAAATAAATTAAAAGGGCAAGTCGTCCGTTGCTTGAGCCATTGTAGAGGCTTGTTGTGGAGTCTGTGTACTGTTGTTAGGGTTGTCTCTTGGAGGGAAAACCTTTCCAAGGTTATACCTACTCTTTGTCTCTGGGTTGTATCCAGATAGAGACTTAGAACCATCGTCCCAAGTTGTCAAATCAAACCAAACGCTCTTACCAAACTTTTCGTTTTCGGTTACAGACTTTGGTGATTCTTTCATGAGTTTTCCTAACTCAGTTACGTTTAGAGCGATACGCTCTTTGTTTGTTGGCTGTGCCATAATAAATAAAATTTAAGTTAATAATTGATTTAAATCATTGAGATAGCCTCGTGCTATTTCAACTCGGTTATAGATTGCATCTATGTCTTCTTGGTTTCTTTCAACCACAAATTCTTTAATTCTTATATTAGCATTTATTCCCTCGTGCTTGTGGGTGTCCCATATTTCCTGAGACAGCTCTTCTGGAAGGTCATCTACATGTTTACCTAATTTACCTGCAGTAGCCTTCATCTCGTTGTATATAATACCATCAGGAGTGTCAACAAGGCAATATGCTAGATTAGATGTTTCCATTCCTGTTAGAGCCATATATCCCTGTAACTGCCAATAATAACCCTTATCCTTACTTGGAATTACTTTGCTTGTAAAGGGAAAGGTGGAGTAGTCCCAAGGTGATTTTATGTCAATAAGAACATCAGCAATGATATCTGGCTCCCCTGTTATGTAGTCATTGTTGTATCTTTTGTCGTTTTTTACATAGCTGGTTCCATTTACTTCATTGTAAAGTTCTATAGACTCTGCTTCAACAAGCACTCCCTTTTCAAGGTACTTTGATCTTATCTCTTTGGTTTTACCAAATACATGTTGCTTAAATATCTCCTCTAATACCGTCTTAGGACCAGCCGACAACTCATCCTTTTTTGGATAAGTCATCAAGCTGCCTAAGGAGGAGCATCTAAAAAGGTATTTATCAAATGAAAGTTTCATATCTCCTCGTGGTTTTTGTAGTTCTTTGGATTCTTCTTAAGTATATAATGAAGTGTACCCTTACTGCTAATATTAAACTCATCCATTGTCTTTTGGTATGAGCCACATTCATTATAGAAATCAATCACCTCATCATCGTTGTACTTTTTGACAAAAGAAGCAGCGTGTTTAGCCCTAGCAACCCTTACATGCTCTGGTTGATCCATGTAGTTGTCGCTGTAGCTTCCAATTTCTATGTTGTCAACTGAATTGTTGTGCTTGTCACCATCTAAGTGCCTTACAACAATACCATCCTCATATATTTTATCACCAAACTTCTGATAAGCCTGCAGTCTGTGTGAGGAAACGTTTAGATTTTTGTTTTTATCACCTCTAGCCTTAAATGTAGGGTATCCATTAGTTTGTGTAAAACCAACCTCTTCACCTCTTAGCCCAATGACTTTACCTTCGTCACTAATTCTGTAACCCTTTTCAAAAGCTTTCTTTTCGTTCTGATTGTATCTCATGTCTAATCTATTTAAGTATTATCCATTTTTTTGATTCATCATCATACTTTTTTCTAAACCTAGCATTACCGCTTTTATCATATATACCTACACCGACAACCTCAGCATCAACAATTTGATTTTTTACATACCACCCAAATGTTTTTTCATTAGGTGACATACTTATAGAAATTCCCCTGTATGCTTCAGTGTATAGCTCTCTTCCGATTCCCCAGTTGGTACATGCCCTTTTGAAAGAGTCTGAGGACTCTCCCTTTTCGCTTTCAAAATTACTAGGAGCTCCTGCATCATCTTTCCACACCCAGATAGATTTATCTTCATCATATATTCCAACACTGCAAAATAGGTTACCCTTTACCTCGTAGTGTTTTCTTTGCCAGTTGCTTGAACCAACAACCTTATCAAGTATGTTCATGTCAACACGAGCATCCTTGTAAATAAGGATATTCTTTTTTCCTTGGTATCCTCCCTTACCTTCTCTGACTTCTAAATATTGTCCTTCAAGTGGAAGAAATAGGTTCTGTAGTTTTTTCATAATTTAGTTTGATTTGATTTAAATGTAATATGTCTTTACTTTTTAAGGTTTTCACCTTGTCCTTTAAGGCATCAATAGCCTTGTCTGATAATTGCTTACCAGCACTCTCTATTTCCTCAAGCCTATCGAAGGCATTAGAGAAGATTAGAGAGTCCGAAAGCTGTCTCAATGATGTATGGTATGCATACTCCACTAAAAAGTCCTCTACGGGGCTGTAAACGTCTCTAGTGGTGTATAAAAGTTCATACTCGTTGTCTCCAACTTTCTCTAACTTCAATCTAGGAATGAAATACTGTTCACTTCCATCTAGATAGGTAACCTTGTCTATTGGGTCTAGTGACCTCCATAGAACAGATAGCATATATTCTCTACACTCAGTCATCTATCTTAAGCATTTTCTTGTATTTACTTATAATTTCATTGTATTCAGATAGAGTTTGCTCCACAATATCAATCCTTGCGTTTGCTCTGTCAATATCAAATTGTTGATCAATAACTTTTCTTTCAGATTTATCTAAGGCTTTTTTCAGTGCAATGACTTGTGCTTCTAAAAACTCTTTAGTTACTTCTGGTACTTCTCCGATTGTTTTCAAAATAGTAATAGGTTTAGATATTTTTGATATTCTCTCATTCGTCTAGAAATTGACTGAAGTTCTTTAACTTTTTTATTAAGTTCCTTTCCATTCAGTTCGTGTATGTCCCTTGTCTTCTTTGTCATGTCCATGTGAAAATGTAATATATGGTCTCTGACTTTCGTAATATGGGACTTCTTTCGTGTCTTCAAGTTTATCTTCATAATTTACTTTTTT
>Ga0196899_1000214_pt1 | contig 31039 bp, 45 predicted proteins | sample VirMetDEL_Sep_01_FD_169095 | JGI IMG/M metagenome (GOLD analysis project Ga0196899, IMG submission 169095) | Aqueous microbial communities from the Delaware River and Bay under freshwater to marine salinity gradient to study organic matter... | ecosystem: Environmental > Aquatic > Marine >... | reverse complement strand
TTGCTTTTACCGGAAACTGTGATGTCTTGTAAACAGCGTCATCCGGCGGATTAGCTGACACATACTTAGGCTTAGCCTTTGGTGTAACATGCCTGTGGTAGTGTTTAAGATGCTTGTCCAATTTACCTTTGCTTCCACAATGGTGACAATAGAACAAATAACAATCTTCTTTGTTTGAGATGTAAAGTCTGTCGTTGTTGTGTCCTTCTTTGCAATGGTGAATATGTGATGTTTCACCTTCTGCAATTTCTAAATCAGCAACCAACTCCTTCATTTCCTGTATCTGGAATCTCATTTAAGTCAATCTCTTCAATCAGTTTAACATCCTCTAGTGCGTGTCCTGACAAAACGATACGCTCTAGCTCTGGCTGCAATCTTGCTCGTGCCGCTGCTTCGCTTTCCTCATACTGCACAATCTCCTGTTCTTCGTACCAATCACCATTATAGGTTGTTGCTACTTTAAACACGTACTTGTTGATTTGCATGCATTAGACTCCCATGCTCTTGATTAGTTCAACGCAAGCGTCAACTTCTTCTTTGGTTGGCGAATAAAACTCATAGATTGAATCATTGTTTCGTTTGATTGCAACTTTAAGCTGCAGCTCATCATCGAGTACAATCTCTAAGCCATTACGGTCATTCTGGCAATAGTAGCTGTTAGCAATTTTTTGTATTGTAAAGTTCATAATTTTCCTTTATAATAATTTATATTATATATAATAATATAATATATTATTAATATAATAATAATTTAAATTAAAATAACACATTATTCTTTGAATGTCAATAACCTGTAAAGTAAATAAACTACTGCAAAAGGACTAAGAGCTAAGATGCCAAGTGTACCTAGTAGTACCTGCTTAGTCTCTGTCAATGCTCATTCTCCGAAGTTAATTGCCCAGTGATGTAGTCCATGTGCTGTTCTAGCTGATACACTAATCCATGCAAGCTGTCATCCTCTCCTGCTTCCTCAACAACCTTGTCATAGATATCATTAACGTGTACCATATATTCGTTCGCGCTTGTTTGTCCGTTGCGGTATTCCTCAAGGTGATGATTTAACACTGCAATATAAAAGTTCTGTCTTGTTTCATTCATTAGTGAAAAGTCTCCCTCATTTCTTGGTCATATTCGTGCCATTTATTAACTACTTCTTTGATCACTTGCTCGGACTCTGACCAATAGTCAATACACATCTCTCTCGCGTCCTGTAAGAAGTTGTCAGGCTCTTTAAAGAGATTTGAATAGTCGAGCACGTCCCACGAATAATCGGCGAATGTAGACTCTATGAGGCTTGCATCGTCTGTTAGCATATCTTCAGCCATTTGTCGGCAATCATTAACGAAATCTTCGCTGTCAATGTATTGCTCAAAAAGTTCTTGTTGTGACTTAATCATGTTTACCCCTTTAGGATGATGTGTCCACCATCTGAATCGTTAATAATAACAGATCGAACATCATCGTTGTCAATTGCTACTGCTGCATCATGTAACATACCGCGTGTGTTACCCATAGCAATCTTACCTTCTTCGATTCCATTATACACCACCTTAAACCATTTGTCAGGCGTTTGGAAATATTCTACTTCAAAATTTTGGTTCATAAGTATGTCCCTCATTAATTAAATACTTGTAATATTTGAGCATTTGCTCATAGTGTTTTAGCTTTGGGTCATCGTCAAAATCTGCGTCAATGACTAGCTGTGTATATCTTCGCACAAGGTGCGGTAGATAGTCAAGTCTTTTGTCCTCAGTTATCGGAATCTCTGGTGGTGTGAATCTCATCCTCTACCTCATCATCTTTGTATTTAAATGTGATTGTAGCATAATGTGTTACATTGTCAAAGCTATGTAACCACACTTTATCAGGGCATGTTTTAAGCCACTCCATCAGCTGCTTGCGTGTCATCATTAGCCCACCCCCTTTTCACCATGTTTTCAATAAATGTTTTAGCTTGGCGTAAATCTTGAATAAATACATTCTCAATCCTGTCACCTCTAAAAGTGATTTGCCAATACTCACCGTGATCTCTATCAATCTCGCCGATTTGTTTTCCGTCATAGTACACCATATATAATTCATTATGGATACGTGTGTATGCAAATGTTGCCATAATTAAACCGAGTAAACCTCGTCTCCTTCTTCATCTTCAGCATAACCAATCCACCAATCTTCAGGCTGATATTGTTTATCTGTCATTTCTTCATGTGCTTTTACTAAAGCATCTTCCCATTTATCAGCTTCAACGTAAAGTGTAATAGGTTCAAAATCAATTGTAACATAATAATCTTTCATTAATCAATCCTTATTCATTGAGTGCCAGTATTCATCTGGTAATGGTGACGGGTTATGGAATGCTCTGTTTTTCTCCACAATCCGTAATAATTCTTCATCGCTTAATGCCATAATTAAATGTGGTTTGCAATCGTCCATATATAATTCATGTTGCAATTGCTTTCGTTCTTTGTCTGTTAATGTCATTTGATTTACTCCTAAATGTTAGCGCATCCGTGCGCTATGATAGTATTATACCTCTATGCTGTTCCAAGATAAAGGCTTGTATTTTTGACCGAAGTCTGTTATGTCACACCAACGATCAATCCATCCGTTTGCCGTGCAATCACTTAGGCTTTCGTCAGGGTCATTTAGGTGAATGATTAACGCCCATTCTTTCTGACCATCTTTTTTAATCCATACGTTAGCTGCGCCTTCATACTTGGTAGCGTCAAAAGCTTTTTGCCAATCGCTACCTTCATAATCAATAATGCCTTCTTCCCATCCCTCAAGACCTGCAACCGTGAATGTATAACCCGCGTTTGCTGCCTCTCTCAATAAATGAAATGCCGTATTTTCTTTCATGTTATACCCCTTAAACTAAACCTTCAATTTGTTCTTGCTCTACTTCTTCAACGTTAGCTAATACACCTTTTAGCCATTTGTTGATGTGGCGTGTTGTTGTCACACTATACCATTTTTTGGTGCGCCAGTATTGCCCACTAGGTAGCAATGCTGCAACTGGTGTTGAGTAGCTGAATAATACAATACTTCCGCCTGCTGTTTTAACTTCTGTCATGTTTGATGCGATTGGTGTTAGTTTCATTTTTAAATGCTCCATTAAAATAATTCTGTTAGCTCTAAGGTGTCCGCGATATCTTCGCAATCATTTTCAGATAAATACTGAAGGATTTCATTCAGTAGATCACGTTCTGAAATTAGACCTTCATTTACTGAATCAAATAATATATCTCTATACTTTGCCATTTTTAAATGTCCTTTTGTTAGTTTGTAGGTTTATTCTAAGGGGCAATGCGGCCCCTGTCAATAGTTATTTGAAATTATTTCTTAATAAAATTAAATCGATTAACTCTTTCTTTGAATCGTAAAGACCCTCTAGCTCTGTTTTAAATTTGTTTTGCTCGTTATTAGAAACAATTTGATTAATACGTTTCTGAATATCTGCTAATAATTCATTTGGATTATAGTTTAAAATCTTGCTCATTTTGCATTATCCTTTAACCATTTGTTTGCTGCGTATGCTGACCAGAATTCCCGATAGTTTACCTCACCTTGATCAATCCAAGCAATGCAAGTTTCACCTTGTAACCCTTGGAAGCGTAGTCGTTCACCTTCTGGAATAATTGGGCGTAGTGTTTCTAAATATTCTGAATGCGTCATTGTTTTTCCCTTATCTATATTGTGATACAAGATAATTGTTATCTAAATCTAAAGCTTCTTCAACGCTATAACCCGCGTTTATATCGCAGCATACCCCGTAAGCTTCACCGATATCTCCCTTAGTATAGCGATAGATTAACTCTAGCTGTCCGCTACTTGGAAAATCTTTAGTAGTAAAACCATAAAACGCTAATTCTTTATATAAAGCCTGAGTAAATTCTTTTAAGTTCATTTTCTTAGCTCCTCAACCATTCGTAAAAAGTTTTTAATGCCGCACCATCATCAGAAAAACAAGCGTAAATTTCATATTTAGTGATTAGGTTTGCGGGTGCGCCTGATTCCCTTGCCTGTTTAACGTAAGCCCTAATTTTATCATTTTGTTCTAAGTGATTCATTTATTAATCCTCGCATAAATCCATATAGTCGAAAGTGTAGCAGCCATACTCGCTGCAATAACTTACTAACTCTTGTTCCTGTACGATACGCACAATCTCTTGTTCAGTATCTTTGATTGTACCATTGTCGCGACCATCAATAAACGCCGCATAACTGATTGAATCTAATTTCATTGGGTGTACCCTTTATTTTAAGTTAATCACTTGAATAACCTTGCCATTATGCTTGTATTTATAAACAAGGCAAGCCGTTAACACTGAATTATTTTTTGCTAGTCTGTCATACCATAGATTTTCCACGTTACATGATGAATTAAATTCCTGATAAACCTCAAAACCTAGCAAGCTGTCAATATGTAATTCTCTTTTAACTTCACGCATTTTTAATAGTCTCCTCTGTTCAATTCTATTGAGTCAATATCTCCATTTGTATATTCGGTATCCATTCTATAATTAAAGTTATTGTTAGCTCTCATATATTTCCGAGCACCTTTCGCTTTGTGAAATGTCGCGACGTGTTCCCAGTTAATGGTCTCGTCATAATCCATACGTTTAACGTATAAGTGATATCTATATGCAATCATTCGCTTACGCTCCTGTTCAGTTAGTTTGTGACTATAAGTATATATATTTCTAGGTTGTGGTATATAGGGGAAAACCCTACATTACTATACGAAAATATTTATACCTCACATAAATTATTTATATGTTAGCATATTAGTAGATTCTAATATAGATTGTATTGGCATATTGGTATATAATAATATGCTAATATACTCAGCATTAGTATATAAGGAAATTCTAATATAAGCAAATGCTAATTTGTGATAGTATTATGATAGTATATTATTATATTAGAATATTCTAATATACGCAAACAAAAAAATAGGGGCTTATGCCCCTATATTAGAATTTAATTATTAACTACATTTAATTTCAAGATAGCAAGCAAATAACGCTTCTGCGTAGGTATCATATTTGCCATCACCTACCTCATAATCCATAGAATCCCAACCATCATAACAATCAAAAACACTAATAAATCTAGGGATATATTTTGTGTTTGTGCTACTGTAATCGTCAACATAAATTTCATAATGAGAAACTGGGCGCTCACTATATCCACCATCAATCGCTTCAGGGGCAAAACCAATTTCATTTTTACTTGCAAAAACAATTTTTTCAATATCTGCTAATTTCATTTTATTAATCCTCATTTATGGGGGCATTGCTGCCCCCGTTTAATTATGCTTTTACTACTTCGAATAATGTTTCGATACGGTGGCGACGATTTTCTGTCCAGTCCTGTACCTGTCCATTAGTGATTGCTAAAATATGGTTTCGGGTGTAAGCAACATAACGCTTTGATTTGGCGCAATCTTTCGTGATTGTTGTCGCTGTTTTGCCTGTATGCTTAACCTTTACAAGCTTAAAGCCCGCTAGTTTAAAGCCTTTTTCAATGGCTCCAGTGTGCAATCCTCGGCGCATTCTGCGTCCCGCTTGGCGCATATAGTCGTGGGCTTTCTTATAAGCTACATTTCCGGCAATGGCTAGGGCTTTTACTGTGCAATCGTTTGCCTCGCCCATATCAATAGCTTCTTTTTCGCAGTGCTCGAAAGTGATTGTTTCTGGTGCGGGCTTAGGGTAAACGTGCTCAACCTCAACCGGCTTTTCCTCAAACTTTTCTGTCTGCTCTAGGTTGAAAACATAAAACTTTTTGATTAGTTTTTTCTCAACCTCAACCCCGTTTTTATCTTTCTGTTTTTTGATAACAACGCGCTTTAGCTCGATACCCTTTGAACCTTTTTTGATTTTCAAGCCCGCTGTTTGCGCTTGCTTGAATGTTAGGAAGTTAGGATTAGTAAACCCTGATTCTGCTAAGGTTTCCCAATTGCTGTTGGTGTATTCAATACCTGTAAGAAAATTCTTATACATTTTTAAATGCCTCTTTTGAGTTAGAAAGTAAGTTTATTGTAAGGGGCATTTCTGCCCCTGTCAATGGTTAATCTAGGTTTGCGTCTGCGATATCTTGCATAGTGTGATAATTATCTGACATCACCATATCGGTAAAACTAAGGTTGTTCATTTTTGCGAGCAAGTTAATCATAGCGGACCATGTACGTAACTCTGATTTATAGTGACCCTGCCAGAGCTCAGCAAGTTTCTCATCACCACGCTCTCGCGCATTGTCGCGCCAATCTTCGAATTGTCTCATTTCTTTATCAACGCTGATAATCTCATTTACTGCGATTTGGTTAGCTTTAGTGATTCGGATATTTTTAGCCATTTTAGTATCTCCTAATTTACTTATTTAAGTCTGCTAGAATTTCGTTAATGTCGGTTTCTTCATCCCAACCGCGCACTAATTTGGTTTTGTTGTCTAGGCATGCCGCCTCATCTTTTACAAGGTCTTTATTGTAATCACCAAAAGCGAAATGGTATTTACCGTCAATTAGTTCAAATAAAAAGTAGTAGGTCCTCATATTAGTGTTTCCTAATGGAGTAGATGGTGCGCTGTAGTTATCACGCATTTGGAAGTTAAACCAGTACGCATCATAAAAGAAGGTATTGCTTAGGTCCGGGTATTTAGTGTTCATATTAGTGTTTCCTTATATTCTAAACAGGGGCGACGTGCCCCGTCCATGGCCATAAATATAAAAGAGGGTTTCGGGATTGTCAAGGGGCAATTTGCACTGAATGTTTTTATGACCCTAAAATAAATTTTATATTAGAGAATGCTAATATACCCTGACATGTATATATAAGGTATGTAAAAGTTATCCACAAAATGTGAATAACTTATCCACATGTGAATAAATCTGTGGATAACCTGTTAGTTTAGCGACTTCTCGGAAAAGTAATACCAAACCCTACACCCCCCTATTTTTTGAGAAAAAACGGCTTAGAATCGATTACAAGGCTCCATATTAGAACATTAGCAAACACTAAATTAGGCTGTTAATAACCTGTGGATAGTCAAAAACCATGCCAATTAGCATATAAGCAAATACTAATACACCAATTATAACCCTATATTAGTGTGTTCTAATACACCACAATCATATTAGAATATCAGAATATTAGCAAATTCTTATAGACAATTACATTAGAATATCACCATATACTAATATACCTTTATATTAGTAATTGATTATATAATAATATTAGTAACTACTAACTAACTGCCGACCGCAGGTCAATATAATAATATTATAAAACACTAATATAATCAAATGCTTATATTAGGGAATGCTTATATTAGCCAGTGCGAATATTAGAGTATTAGCATTACACCATATTAGTAAGTTAGTGAACACTAACATACAAATATTAGAATATACTGATATGCTAATTTAGAATATTAGCAGATTCTAATACTGGTGTTCATAAGAATATTAGAATATTATAATATGCTAATGATGATAGTATATTAGAATATGCGAATATACTAATATGCTGATGGACATTGCCATATAGGACGGTCGTCCGATTTACTGGCAGACGGCTGTTGGGGTACACAGGGGGTGTCGGGTGTTCATTCATAATGCATTGCAACTAAAAAAAATCTGCTAGAAATCATGGGATTTTGGGATATTGGGAAAAAAGTGTTGACAGATTGTAATTTACCTGTTATCTTATTTATATAGAGTATAATAATTTAAATTATAATTATTATAATAATTATTTATTGTTTTTCTTTTTTAGAGAAAAACAATATATTTAAATATTATAATATTTATATATATTATATATATACAATCTACTGATTGCTTTCAGTTTCCAAGGACAAGGCATGGCTAAAATAACAATAACAGACCTGACTACTCTGGTGGGGGCTGTAAACGACATCAACAACAAGTTCCAACAGATTGAAGACGAATTGAACAACAAAGTTCTCTATCGTGACAATCCTGTGGGTGAAGATAATAGCTTGCAAGATGACGTTGATTTTAACAACAACGATATTTTAAATGTAAATAGCATTGATGCCACCTCTATGTCCATTGGTGGTTTAGATGTTGCACAGCTTGCTTTCCAAGCTAACTACTACGTAGCTGCTACACAACCTGCTGAGCTGAGTGCAGGTGATTTGTGGTACAATCTCACAGATGACAAGGTTGGTTATTACGATGGATCGTCTATTGTCTATTTCGTTGACATCCTAGATGAATTCCAAGACACCTATCTAGGTGCTAAGTCTTCTGACCCTACAGTGGATAATGACGGGGATGCTCTGATTAATGGAGCTATGTATTTTAACACCACGTCAAATTTGTTAAAAATCTATGACAGTGGTACTTGGCATTCATTTATTAGTAGTTCTGGTAATGCTGTTATAGATGGCAGTATTACAGCAGAAAACACCATCACTTTGCAAGGCAGTCTGCCAAAAATTAAAATTAAAAATGACACGTTTGCTGAATCTAATGGTTTATATACAGCTGAGATTCAATTTACAGACCTAACAAATACACTTGCAGGGGCGGTTGGATTTTCTAATGCTTTAACTACAGATTTTTATATCACCAACACAACAGGCGAATCAGTAAAAATTAGAACAGGCTCCACTGAGGCGATAAGTGTTGATTCATCAGGTGATGTTACATTAAACGACAATCTCACTGTTCCCGGAAATATCACTGTAACAGGTACTGTTGATGGACGTAATGTTTCAACTGATGGCAGCAAGTTAGACGGTATTGAGGCTAACGCGGATGTAACAGATACAGCCAACGTACAAGCCGCAGGTGCCTTAATGGACCTTGAGGTGTTAAATCTCGCTCAGGTTAAAACATTTGACTCTTCTGATTATGCAACAGCGGCTCAAGGAACAACAGCTGATAATGCTTTAGCTCGATCTGGCGGTACAATGACAGGTTCATTGACACTAAACGCCGATCCAACAAGCTCTTTACAAGCCGCCACCAAGTCTTATGTAGATACAATTGCAGCCGCAGGTATTCACTACCATACGCCTGTTCGTGTTGAATCCCCAACAGCCTTAACGGTTACTTATGATAACGGAACTGATGGTGTAGGTGCAACTCTCACCAATGCGGGCACATTAGAAGCAATCACAATCGATGGCATTGCATTGTCACTCAATGATCGTGTTCTCATTTATGAGCAAACTGATGCGACACAAAACGGTATCTACACCGTCACCACAGTAGGCGATGGCTCTACTGCGTGGGTATTGACTCGTGCTACTGATGCTGATAGCTATGGTGCTTCAGATCAAGACGCTCTTGGCGAAGGTGATGCTTACTTTGTAAAGGAAGGTAATACGGGTGCAGGTGAGCTGTATGTAATGAATACATCCGGCACTATTACCTTTGGCACCACTGATATTACTTTCACTCAGATTGCTGAAACCGCTGTATATACCGCAGGTACTAACATTACATTAGATGGTACTACCTTTAACGTAGATGATGCGTTCATATTAAATACCGGCGATACCATTACAGGTGACTTCACTCTGAACGGTGGCAACATCGTAATGACAGGTAGTGAAACCGTTGATGGTCGTGATGTATCAGTAGATGGCGCAAAGCTAGATGGTATTGAGGCAGGAGCGACTGCTGATCAGACAGCAGGTGAAATTAAAACTGCATACGAATCTAATGCAGATACCAACGCATTTACGGATGCAGAGCAAACTAAATTATCTGGCATTGAAGCCAGTGCTGACGTAACAGATGCAACCAATGTAGAAGCTGCCGGTGCGTTAATGGATAGCGAGGTAACTAACCTTGCACAAGTTAAAGCCTTTGATTCTGCTGACTACGCTACCGCAGCTCAGGGTACGACTGCTGACTCTGCGATGCAGGATTTGGTTGACGATACTTCGCCGCAACTTGGTGGTGATTTAGACTCTAATGGCAATAACGTTACTTTTGGCGATACCGACAAAGCTATCTTTGGTGCTGACAATGACTTAGAAATAAGCACTGGCTCATATCTGAGTTCAACATGGGGTGAGCTACATTTCGATAATCAAGGTTATATTACTTGTGATGGTGGTAGTTTTACCATAAAAAACGGTGCCGGTGTTATTGGCAGCGAATTAATGGCTAGTTTTGTACCAAATGGAGCCGCTTATCTTTACTACGACAACAACTCAAAGTTTGAAACTTCTGACACAGGCGTAACAGTCACCGGCACTGCTGCAACAGATGGCGTAACAGTAGATGGGGTAGATACCCGAGCACACGCTATGGTCATGGCTAATTTATTCGGATAGGAAAATACAATGGCAAACCCAAATTTACTTCAAGCAACAAGTTCTTTAGGATCGTGGACAGGCGTAATCGTAAGTACCTCGACTTTACCGATGGGTACTGTTGTAGGTTCGCCTTCAGCCAATAACGTAAGAAAGGTTGTTAGTCTTTATGCGTGTAACACAACAGCATCAAGTATTACATTAGAATTGCAGGTAGATAACCCCGGCATTGAAAGAACTTTAGTGCATGAACTTACTATCCCTGCAAATGCAACTGTAGTGATTATTACAAAAGAAGCTCCAATATATTTATTAGAATCTCATACAATACAAGGAGTAGCTAGTGCTTCTGGGATTCACGTTAATGCTGCCTATGAGGATTACTCATAATGTTAGCTCTTACAGGCGGCTTCATTGGACATGACCCAGAGGAAACTCGTGTAACCGCCTCTGGTGTTTGGTCGTTAGAAGAAGCTATCCGTAGGCAAAACGATAAGAACTGGGGTAACTATACGGCTGAGTTAGCGTTAGATACTGCTACCACTTGGACTCCGGCAGCTTATGAGCTTAGTGCTACAAGCGATAGCACTGAGCCTTACGGAGTAAATCGTTTCTTTACTACCGCTGATGCAACCTCTCACGACATTTACATTGGCTTTGAGTTAAAAGGCACTAACTCTGCTTTCTATAAAGACATGACGATTGCGGGTGTTGAAATTGAATTCGGATCAACAACAGAAACTTACAGAGATTCGTCTTGGTCTGGTTGGTCAACAACAACAGCAGGTTCGTCAGCAGGAATTAGCCCGACAGGTTTAACTTATACTACCTTAGCAATAGGCACAACGGGTGAAAGATGGAATATTGATCGACAAGGCACAGGCTCAAGTCAGACGGGTATGGCTAACGGCATTATTACTTCACCAGATTTTGACAGTAATTCCATAGGTCAGCTTAGTAATGCTTATTATCTATACGTTGAAACCTCTAGCCCTGCTGCTAACGGTGACACGTTGTGGTTAAAGAAAACCATCACTCCCGCTATTGGTGATGAGATTACGATTAAAATAGCAAACTACTACAACACATCGAGCACAGGTTCATATTCATCGGTTGTAGAAGATTGTATGCAGATTTTAGTGACTTAAAGGTTAGGCAATGAACACCATTATATTCAATTCAATTCGTAACTTTGATACTGGTTTCATTACGTCAGTGTCATTTTGTTTCACACATACAAGTGAAGGCAAGACAGTTTACTCTCATCCCTACTTGGTTAGTTTTGAAGATCAGCCTGACGATATGGTTGCTTTTGAAAATGTCACTGAGGCAATGATGACAGAGTGGATTAATGACCAGTTTGAAGATGCTGTATTAACAGCTATCAGCACAAACCTTCAGGACAATATTGATTCACTACCTAGCGCAGCTCATGGCTTGCCATTTTAATAATGGATACGAGATATGGATATTGAAACAGCAGAACGACTAGCAAAGCTAGAGACGCAGGTAGATAAGCTTATTGAAATGGTAGAAGAAAACCACAAAGACCTACACGAAGTCAAAGATCAACTGACTAAGTGGAAAGGTATTGCCGGTGGTATTGCCATTGCAGTTTCATGTCTATGGGCAGTTATTATTGCTGTAGTTGAATGGATGAAACGGTAATGGGTATTACCGAACTTGTTTTAATTATGGCAATGGAAGGTGCTGTTTGGAGCTTAAATTCTGATGGTACACCGCAAATATGTATGAGTGTTCCTACAGAATCAGAAGAAGGCAAGTCTGAAACTTTTCAAGGTTGTACCGCTGTGCCTCAAGAAATATTATATAAATGGCTTGCAGAGACTACAGTAAAGGTATGATATATGGACCCAGTGAGCATCATTGGAATAGCTACTACAGCATTCAAAGGCTTGAAGCAACTAGTCGAGAGCGGCAGAGAATTGCAAGATTGCATGAGTCAACTGAGTCAGTGGGCGGGAGCAATTGCCGATCTGGACAAAGCAGACGAGTTGAACAAAAACAAGAAGAAAAACATATTCCGTTCATTGCTACCGAAGAGTGGAAAAAGCATCGAACAGGAAGCAATGGAGATTTACACAGCCAAGGTTACAGCAAGGGAACAGCGGTCAGAGCTTATGCAGTATCTAGGTGCGACTCAGGGCGAACGTGGACAGCGTGAGTTCATTGAGACTGAAAAGAAGATTCGTAAGATGCGACAAGATGCAATTTATGCTGAGATTGATCGCAGAGAAAAACTAAAAGAATATGCTATTGCAGCAGCAGTGGTATTATTAGGAATAGCTACTATGGGTGGTGCGATTGCCTTAATGGTAGCTATGAAAGGAACGGTACAGTAATGTTTGGATTGCCTATTGAAGCTATCTCCATGATTGGCTCCACCGTATTAGGTGGTTTGATGAAGATGTGGGGACAGGCTCAACAAGATAAAGCCGAACAATGGCAAATGCTGATGAAGCAGAACGCTCAAGTTCAAGCAGGTGTTAATGATGCTAGAGCTATGCAAAACCCTAATGCAGCTTGGATTCGTCGCTTTATTGTTATTATGGCTATGCTTGGGGGTTTGGGTATTGTATTCCTTGCTCCACTACTCGGACATCCGACAAACATCCCTATTGAAGTCGAAACGGGATTTAAGTTCTTGTTCTTCGATTTCACAGGAACAGAAACAATCTATAAACAACTGGAAGGATTCGTTACTCCTGAATGGCTGCCAGTGAGTATTATGAACATCATTGGATTCTATTTTGGATCAGCTGCTATGCAGCGTCAACGCTAAGGAAACCCCTATGGCTTTTAAAAACGAACAAGGTAAATGGCTTACTAAAGCTTTATTCTTTGAAATGACTTTACCTGCAACACGACAACATGCGTGTTACACATTAAAAGATGAAGATCATGTAGTAGATGGTAAAACATACTACAGCTTATATCAAAAATTCATTGAGTGTGATGATCCCACTGAGTATCAATTTGCTAAAAAGTATCTTGGTGGTTGGTCGCACTGGAAAGCTCTACAAAGCAGTCCTGAACTAGCTCCTTACGTAGAAGCATGGCGTGAAGAGCGTGATGTTATGATGCGTTCACAAGGCGTGATGGGTGTTATTGAACAGGCAATTGAAGGTAACTACCAAGCATCTAAGTGGTTAGCTGATAAAGGTTGGGAAGTTGATGCTCCTAAACGTGGCAGACCTTCTAAACAAGAAGTAGAGAAAGAAACTAAACAGCAAGCTAAAGTTAAGTTAGCTGTTATGAATGATTATAAGAGACTAAAAGATGGCTAATTCGGAATGGAAAGAAATCAAAGAAGCAGCAGAAAGTGATCTGTGGTTCTTTGCAAGACTTATCCATCCTGAACGTGTGTATGGTGACGCACACAAAGAAGCTTTTAAATTCTTACAAGATGAGTCTCATCCTAACTCATTGTTGTTGCTCCCACGAGCACATATGAAGAGTCACTGCGTGGCGGTTTGGTGCGCTTGGTGGATTACAGTACATCCTGAAACCACTATTCTCTACCTCTCTGCAACGAGCACCCTAGCGGAAGCACAGCTTTACGCAATTAAAAACATTCTTACTTCGCAGCAATACCGTTTATATTGGCCTGAGATGGTAAATTCTGATGAAGGGAAGCGCGAAAAATGGTCTACAGTTGCTATTGCAGTGGATCATCCTCAACGTAAGAGAGAAGGTGTTCGTGATATGACAGTGGTAACGGCGGGTCTAACTACTAACACCACCGGACTACACGCAGACATTATTGTAGCAGACGACGTTGTTGTTCCTGACAACGCCTACACTGAGGAAGGCAGACGTAAAGTATCGGCTGCTATGTCTCAGATGGCTTCTATCCTGAACACAGGGGGTATGGTTAAGGCATGTGGTACTCGCTATCACCCTGCTGATCAATACTCAGTTTGGAAAGAACAGACTATGCCTGTGTTTGATGATGAAGGTATTCAGACAGATACAATACCTATTTGGAACATCATGGAACGTGTTGTAGAAACTAATGGTAAGTTTTTATGGCCTCGCTCTGCTAGAGAAGATGGTAAGATGTTTGGCTTTGACCAACGTGAACTTGCTCGTATCTCAGCTATGTACACAGACCGTACACAGTTTTATGCTCAGTATTACAATGATCCTAATGATCCTGAGTCTAATCGTTTAAGTGACGATAGATTCCAGTATTATGAGCAAAGCTTTGTTAAACAGCAGTCTGGATTCTGGTATTACAAAGACAAAAAGCTTAACATTTATGCAGCTATCGACTTTGCATATAGCTTGAGTAAGAAAGCTGACTACACTGCCATTGTTTGTATTGGTGTAGATAGAGATAACAATGTTTACATTTTAGACATTGATCGTTTTAAAACTGACAAGATTAATGAGTATTATGACCGCATTCTGTATATGCATACAAAGTGGGAGTTTAGAAAACTCAGAGCTGAAGTAACAGCAGCACAGTCAATTATTGTGAATGACTTGAAAGACAAGTTTAGAGAGAATGGTGTGTTCATCAGTGTTGATGCTCACAGACCTAACAGACATCAAGGCACTAAAGAAGAACGTATTGCTGCGGTGTTAGAGCCACGTTACGAAGACATGAAAATGTGGCACTACAAAGGTGGCTATACACCTGCTCTTGAAGAAGAGCTAATTCTAGCTAGACCACGACACGATGACTTAAAAGATTGTCTTGCCTCTGTGGTGGAAATTGCAAATCCTCCTAGAGGAAAATCAGATAGAGAAAAGAAACCTAAAGTAGCCTTCTCAAGCCGATTTGGTGGAGTGGCATACAGATAGTGGAGATTTAAATGAATCAAACTACAATGGAAATCACAGACCTTCTAAGCAAGGAAGGTTTGGCAGATGCCATTTGGAATCGTTGGGATAACTGGAATAATCAACGTGCAGGATGGGTAGCTGAAAAGGAAGAGTTACGTAACTTTGTCTTTGCAACTGATACCTCTCACACAGTTTCTGATGAAGGGGTTCCTTGGAAAAACAAAACTACACTTCCTAAGATTTGCCAAATACGCGACAATCTACATGCTAACTACCTTAGTGCTTTGTTTCCAAATGATGATTGGTTACGTTGGGAAGGCTATACATTAGACGCTGAATTGAAAACTAAACGTGATGCTATTCAAGCATACATGAGTAATAAAGTTCGGGAGGGTAATCTTCGACAAGTTGTTTCTAATCTTCTTTATGACTATATTGACTATGGTATTTCAATCGCTGATGTTAAGTGGTGTGATGAGCGTAAAGTCGATAAAGAGACAGGTGAAGAAGTTGCAGGGTATGTTGGTCCGAAAGTAGTTAGGGTTAGTCCTCACGATATTTGTTTTGATCCAACAGCACCATCATTTGAAAACACTCCTAAAATTACACGCAGCTTGATGCGATTTGGTGAGTTAAAGATGATGGCTATGCGTGACGATAGCCCTTGGATTCGTCAAGCAATTAAATATGCTGATGAGACACGTAGCAAGATTGGTAGCTACAAAAAAGATGACTTTAACAAAGCCGCAGGTTACACAGTTGATGGTTTTGGTAATCTATATGAATACTACCAATCAGGTTATGTTGAAGTATTAGAGTTTGAAGGCACACTCCACGATCCTGATTCTGATGAATTGTTAGATGATTACATCATTACAGTTATTGATCGTCAATTAGTAATTCGTAAAGAGCCTATTCCTGCTTGGAAGCGTAACGGGTTTAAAGTATTTGCTTCTTGGCGTAAGCGTCCTGACAACTTGTATGGTATGGGACCACTAGACAATTTAGTTGGTATGCAATATCGCATTGACCATCTTGAGAATGCTAAAGCAGATGCTTGGGATTTGGTTGTCACTCCGATGTTTAAAATCATTGGTGACGTAGATGAGTTTGAGTTCTATCCGGGTGGTGAAGTACACATTGCAGAAGGTGGTGATGTACAGCCTCTAGCAGTTCCTGCACAAGCATTGCAAGTCAATAACGAGATTATGGGCTTGATGCAGATGATGGAAGAATTTGCAGGTGCGCCTAAGCAAGCAATGGGCATTCGTACTCCGGGCGAGAAGACAGCATTTGAAGTACAATCACTTGAGAATGCAGCAGGACGAATCTTCCAAGAAAAGATTACACAGTTTGAAGTAGAGCTTTTAGAGCCACTACTTAATAACATGTTACATATGGCTGTTAAGCATCTAGATGGTGGTGATGTCCTTCGTGTAATGGATGATGATTTGGGTGTAGCTCAATTCATGTCTATCACTAAAGAGGATATTACAGCAAAAGGTAAGTTGCGTCCAATTGGTGCTCGTCACTTTGCACATCGTGCTCAGCTTATTCAAAACTTGTCTGGTATTGCTAATACAGGTGTTTGGCCTAAGATTGAGCCTCATATGTCTGATAAGGCACTTGCTAAACTTGTTGAAGATAGCTTACAGCTACAACGATTTGCACTTGTCAGTGACAATGCAGGATTAATGGACAAAGCTGAAAGTCAACGCCTAATGAATCAGATTCAAGAGGATTTGAGCGTAGAATCTGAAACTCCATTAGAAGGTGAACTTCCTACAGAAGGTATTCCACCGGAGATGATGTAACATGAATCTAAAAATTACGAAAGGCTTAGAAGCTGAACGTAAGAAAGAAATTAAAGAGGCATTCGTAGCCTCTGCAACAATTCGTGAAAGAATGCGTCAAGTTCTAAAGGATGATTTAGACGCACTTATACGCGATATGGCACGTGAAGATAATTTTACGCTGCCCGCTTGGTCACAGCATCAAGCATATCGTCTTGGTGAAACTGAGGCATTACGAAAACTTATCTCATTATTAGAGGATTAATTATGTCTAACTTATTTGAGGAAACCCCTCAAGAAGGTAACGAAAATATTGAAGCTGATGCTACCGCAGAAGCTGCTTCTACACAGCCGGAAGTAAACGTGGCTGAGACCGGAGCTACAACTGACCCTTATGCAGACCTGCTTAATGGCATTCGTACTCCAGACGGTCGTCAAAAATATGCTGATGTCGCTACGGCGTTGGGTAGTATTCCTCATGCACAGTCAAAGATTGACGAATTATCAGGCGAGGTTGCCAAATTGCAAGAAGAACTACAAAAACGTCAAGGCATGGAAGACATGATTGAGCATATGAAATCATCTTCATCCGCACCAGAGGCACCCTCTGTCAGTGGTGGACTAGATGAGCAAGCAGTAACTTCAATACTGCAACAACAACTTGCTCAGATGGAGCAAGCTAAGGCAAGGGAAGCCAACGCTGCGACTGTGCGTCAAGCATTGGAAAGCAAATATGGCGAGAAAGCGAATGATGTATTTAAATCTAAAGCTGCTGAATTAGGTGTAACGGAATCACAATTCACAGAGTTAGCATTTACTGCACCAAAGTTAGTAATGTCACACTTCGATGGAATGAAAGTAAATGACCCGCAGCCGTTAGGTGGAGAAGGTATTAACACCGCATCCATCAAACCATCAGCTCCTGAGTATAAATCAGTTATGCGAGGAGCGTCTATTAAAGACGTAGTAGAGCAATTTAAAGCTCATAAACCACAATAAGACACTAGGAGATTTACATGTCTAATACTACAGTAAATACTGGTGCGTTCATTAATGACGAACAGTATTCCAATTTTATTTTAACCAACTTGCATGATGTCATGCTTCCAGAAGCGTTCTATCGCAATGTTTCTGACTTCGGTTCAGGTACTACCTTGAACATCAAAACCGTAGGTACTCGTGCTATTCAGGACGCTGCGGAAGATTCAGATTTGGCATATAGCCCAATCGACAGCTCAACCATCACCATGACCATCTCTGAGTATGTTGGTGATGCAATGTATGTAACTGACGAGTTGAAAGAAGACGGTAGTCAAGTTGAGCAATTGATTGCAATGTCAGCTGTTGAAACCACTCGTGCAATTGCAGAAGACTACGAGACTAAGTTCTTGGCTGCTGCATACGAAGGTCAAACTTCTGCTGATCCTAACAACGTGAACGGCTTCGCTCACCGCGTTATTGCATCAGGTACTAACGAAACTTTGTCAGAGGCTGACTTGATTGAAATGGGCTTGGCTTTCGATAAAGCTAATGCACCTATGGCAGGTCGTATTGCTATCGTTGACCCTGTTGTTGCTGCTACTTTCAACAAGAAAGTACAATTGTCAGCAGGTCTTGATCGTACTCCAATGTACGCAGCTGCATGGGAATCTGGCTTTGCTAATGAGCACAAGTTCATTGGTAATGTATTCGGTTGGGATATCTACACCTCAAATCGTTTGCCACGTGTAGCAGCTTCTACCGACATTGATGGTACTAACTCTACCACTAACGCAGGTGTTGCTAACTTGTTCATGTGTATTGCTGACGACAACTGTAAGCCAGTAATGGCTGCATGGCGACGTATGCCACGTTCTGAGACTGAGCGTAACAAAGACAAGCGTCGTGACGAAACTGTCACTACTGCTCGTTATGGCTTCGGTGTTCAGCGCAAAGATACCTTGGGTGTAATTGTAACTTCTGCATCTCACACCGCATAATTAGGAGGTATTTAAAATGGCTATTGAAAACACAGCAGGTTTGGGCGTAAACAACGTATATGGCCCACGTGAAACCGCAGAAGGTCGTTCAGGCAATCTTCCAACTTCAGGAGTTGTAAAAGAGCTTGAACTCGACTTTCGTGGTGACAGCTACGACAAAGTTTCAGCAACTCTTCCAAAGGGTGCTCAAGTAATCGAGTGTATCGCTGAAGTTGTTGAAGCATTTGCATTAGGTGGCACTACACCTACAATCAATGTTGGTACTTCAGGTTCTGCCGGTACTAACTACGGTATTGAATTGTCTGAAGCACAAGCAGAAGCTGCGGGTACTACTAAGTATGACGCAACTAAAGCAGGTACTTGGCAGTCAGTATTGGCAGCTGCAACTACTGTTGCTGTTGAGTTGGACGGTACTACTCCAACTATCGGTGATGGTGGTTTGGCTAAGGTAGTTATTCGCTACGTAGAACTGTAAAGTTCTAGGATTGGGAGGGACTTCGGTCTCTCCCTCTTCATCAAAAGCATACTTACCATCAGTGTGTTTCTGATGGAGACCCTAAACATAGGACAATTATAAATGGCAATTGAACACGTAAATATTGACGATCCAGAAATCCATGAGCCAAAAGGTATTTCTACAGCTACAGCAAATAAAGTATATGTAGCAGATGGTGCAGGTAGTGGTGATTGGATTCCTACGCAAGCTTACATTGGTGCGTATATTGCATTTGATGCAGCCACACCTGCGTATCAACATTCTACCACAACATCAGATACAGTATTAAATCCCACATTTAGTGTGACGCAATCTAGTGGTTTTACTGGTGAAACATCACCTAATGCTCGTTTGAAATACACAGGAACAGAAGATATTATTGCTGATTTAAGTTTAATCATCTCTCCAAAGCAAGCTTCAGGTAGTGATAAAGATGTTCAATGGGTGATTTATAAAAATGGAACTGAACTATCCGGCACTCGTGGTATTCGTACTATTAGTAGTGGTAGTTGGGCTAGTGTTAGCCTTGGAGCATTGATTTCTTTGTCAACTGATGATTATATTGAAGTATTCACTAAAGCTGATGCTGCATGTACTGTAGACTATTCTGGTGCATTTTTTACAATCAAAGGTACACCTGTAGTTTCTTAAAGGAGATAGCACATGAAAATGTCACTACTTGATCTTGTTCAAGATATTTTATCGGACATGAGCAGTGACGAAGTAAACTCTATTAACGACACTCTGGAGTCAATGCAAGTTGCTCAGATTGTAAAAAGTGTTTACTTTGAGATGATGGCTAACAAAAATTGGCCTCACCTAAAGAATTTTGTTCGATTGACTGCTTCTGCTGACAGTGAAAAACCTACACATATGCGTGTCCCAGAGGATGTAAAAGAAGTGGAGTGGGTTCAATACAACTGTCGTACTGAAAACAGCCCTAGCGTAGCTAAATACGAAGATTTGAAGTATTTAGAGGTTGACGATTTTATCCGGCACACCAATCAATATGACGTGACAGCTGATAATGTGACAACAGTTACCGATTATTCATTAATTCCGTTTTTCATTAAAACAGATGAGCATCCTAAATATTGGACTAGCTTTGATGATGATTACGTAGTATTTAATGCATACAACAGTAGTTTAGAAAGCACCCTGTTACAGTCCTCTACACGCGTTCTAGCATACGCAGACCCTGTATGGCAGATGCAGGATAACTACATTCCTGATCTCCCCTCAGAAGGCTTCCCTGCGCTTCTAGCAGAGGCAAAATCAACAGCTTTTGCACGTATTAAACAACTGCCCGATCAAAAGGCTGAACAACAGGCAGTTAGATCAAAAAATTGGCTATCTCGCAAGGCTTGGAAAGTACATGGTGGCATTAAGCTTCCTAGCTATGCTCGCAGGAGCCGTAAATGAACGCTAAAGATTACAAGCTAGTTCTAGACAAGAATCTTTGGTATATCAAATTTGAAGGTGGTGGTCAATTATCTAAGGAATTGTCTGGAGGATATTCTAGACAGGCAGATGCTAAATGGGCAATTGAATGCTATGAAGCAAAGAAAAAACCTTCACGAAAAGCAGAAAGGAAAGTAAAGGATGGGCAGAGCAAAAACACAGGTAGAACGTAATGCGTTTGTGCGTGGTCTTGTCACAGAGGCTAGTCCACTTACCTATCCAGAAAATGCTTCTCTGGATGAAAAGAATTTTGTGCTTAACCGAGATGGAAGCCGTCAACGTCGTCTAGGTTTAGACTTTGAAAATACAGCATCACTACTTGACACTGGATATAACAGCACTCAGTTTCCTGATAGTGCTATAAATACCTTTAAATGGTTGAATGTTAATAATGACCCTGCTTTGTCTTTTGGTGTTATCCAAATCGGTGGTCGTTTATGGTTTGTTGATTTATTTAAAGCTACTCTAAGCATTAATGTAAAAAACAGTGGAAATTCATTCAATCTAACACGTAATAATGGAGCTACTAACATCAATGGTTTCAGCCAATGTCAATTTGCAGCAATTGACGGCGACTTGATTGTTGTATCTGATGAATTAGACAATCCAATTTACATTCGATATGATGAATCTGGTGACAGCTTTGCCCAATATGACATAGATATTGAGGTACGAGATATTTGGGGTGTTCGTTCACTGAATGCTGCTGATTTAGAATTGTTAGTAGACAGCAGACCAAACACTCTTACTACAAGTCACCTGTATAATTTAAAAAATCAAGGATGGAAGGGTGACGCAACTGAGGGGGACATTAAAGACTTTTTTGACGATGAAAGTGTATATCCATCTAATGCAGATATTGCAGCTTTTGGTAAAAAAGACGATGGTACGTTTGATTCAACCTTAATTACTATTTCATATTTAGGAACTACCCCTGCTCCACGTGGTAAGTTTGTTATTAGTGCTTTTGACAGAGGAGCTGATAGAAATCAAGTTGCGTCTTTAGGTGCGGGTGCCTTAAATGATGATCGAGAAACTGGTAAAATAACATCAGTTGCTTCTTATGCAGGTCGTATCTTTTATTCTGGTGTAGAATCTTCTGTTGATGATGGTGATAACAGAAGTCCTAATTATGCAGGTACTATATTCTACTCTCAAGTAATTGAAAGTGGTATCAACTTAGGACGTTGTTATCAAGATGCTGACCCAACTTCTGAAGATATTTCAGATTTAGTTGCTACAGACGGTGGACTAATTAAAATTCCAGAAGCCGGTAAAATTGTACGCCTTGTTGTATCAGGTGCAACTCTTGTTATAATTGCTGAAAATGGCATATGGCAAATAACTGGTCCTGACAATGTTTTTAAAGCAACTGAATATTCTGTATCAAAAGTTTCTAATATTGGTGCTATTTCAGCTAACTCGGTGGTAGTAGCAGAAAATATTATTACTTACTGGGCAGACGGTGGTATTTATGTATTATCCCCTGATCAAGTAAGTGGAGCACTAACAGCTCAGAACATTACAGAAACCACTATACAAACTTTTTACAATGATATTCCTTCTGTAGGACGTGCTAATGCTGTAGGTAACTTTGATGCTTCTGGTCGTATCATAACTTATTTGTACAATGATACAGATACATACGATGGTATTAATTCTAAAAATACTTTCAACAAAGAGCTACGTTTTGACTTAGTATTGCAAGCATTTTATGTTTATGACATAAAAGAAGAAGAAACAAATAGTCCGTATGTTGCAGGTTACTTACCTACAGAATTGTTTAATACTACTACACACGAAATTGATGTTATAGTAGGATCAGATGCAGTTCAAGTAAACACTGATAATGTTTTAATTACGAATGTTGCAAGAAGTCGTGGTGTTAGTCAAACAAAATACTTAACTTATAAGTACAATTCTGTAGATAATGAGTATGAATTTACATTCTCAGAGTACATTAACTCAGGATTTAAAGATTGGGATTCTGTTGATGCTAATGCCTATTTAATTACTGGGTATGAAATATTCCAAGATACTCAGAGAAACAAAGCAGTTAATTATTTAACTACTCATTTTTCACGAACTGAGCAGGAAGCAATTGACCAAGGTGGTACAATAGTTTCTGACAATCCTTCTAAATGTTGGATACAAGCACAATGGGCATTTGCTGACAGTGAAGCAGCAATGAAATTTGGAAGTGAATTTCAAGCTTATCGTTTAAGATCAAGTCAAATTCCTACAGAAGCAGGTGATTATGACTATGGTCAGTCCGTAATAACAACTAAGAATAAACTACGCGGAAATGGTAAATCATTAAGTTTAAAATTCCGCACCGAGGAAGATAACGATTGCTATATTCTCGGATGGGGCTTAGATGTTGACGGGCAAACAAATGTATAGACAAACTACGTACCAAGAAGAATCTTATGCACAGGTTGTAGATGAAATACAACCATTAATCAAGTCTCATTGGAAAGAAATAGCATCTTGTAAAGACAAGATAAAATTAAATCCTAATTTTAATATGTATAAAACCATGAATGAACTTGGTATTTTACGTATATTTACTGTGCGAGATTTTGGTAAATTAGTTGGATACTTTATAGTTATGTGTCAGCCTCATTTACATTACTCTGATCATGTGTATGCTATGAATGATATTATATACATTGATCCAGAGTATAGAGGCAGTACAATTGCATTTAAACTTCTACGTTCTGTAGAAAAACGATTAAAAAAAGACGGAGTGAGTGTGCTAATGATCAACATGAAAGTATATGCTCCATTTGATAGATTATTAGAAAAATTAAACTTTGAGAATACAGAACGAGTTTATAGTAAATATATAGGAGATTAACATGGCAGCTAATGCAGCAGTGTGGGCACTCGGTGTAGCAGCAGGTGGTACTGCTCTATCATATATAGAAAACAAAAAAGCAGCAAAAGCTCAACGCAGAGCAGCACAACAAGCACAACGTGCTCAGGAATTACGTTCCGCACGTGAACGTCGTCAACAATACAGAAAGCTACGTCAAGCACGTGCTCAGGCAGTAGCTCAACAAGCTGTATCAGCAGGTGGTTTTGGATCATCTAGTTTTGCTACAGGGTTAGGTGGAATGCAAACACAAACAGCATCTAACATATCTTTCTTAAATCAATACACAAACATTATAGGACAACAGGGCATGTTCCAATCACAAGCTGCAACAGCTATGGGTAAAGCTCAAATTTTTGGTTCTATTGCAGGATTAGGTATGCAAACTGCAACCTTGTTTAAAACATCATAAGAGAGATACATAGTGGAAGATTATTCTGTAGATGACGGATATACGTTAGAGGACTACACTCCAGAAAAACGTAAACCTGTCAAATGGTCGAAAGAAGCTGCACATCAAGAAGCAGCTAAAATTTCTTATGCTGTAGGTATTGAAGATCGAGCAGTAGAGAATCAAATTGCCCAAGATTTTATGGCAGAAGGTAAGTCTTCTATTGGAGAGGAGCTTACTAAAGGTATTGTAGAGACAGATAAAAATAATAAAATTGAACAAGCTTCTTACCTATCTTATCAAGAAGGTGCTGAAAGTACCCTTCCTGTTTTGCAAAATCGTTTAGCTGAATCTAAAGACAAAGTAGTTACAGACTTTGCTACGGCACGTCTAGCTGCTCAAGATGCTATTAATCTTCCTACAGATAGTGAAGACTTTGACAACTTTTTGCAAAGACTTGATAACGAACGTGAATACCTAGATGGTGTTGATCGTTTATACCAAGAAAACATGAAGTTTACTGGTAGTACATTAGGTGATATTTTTGAGTTTTTAGGCACAATTGTTCCCGGATCATTCGGAAGTAGTGTCAATGAGATGCTTGGCAAGCTACGAGGAGAGTACGGCGAAGAAATGTTTGCAGGTACTCCCACTGCTGAAGCATATGGAGAGCCTACTGTATTCTCTAGCTATCTAGCTCCGGGGGATACATTACAAACTATACGTGAATGGTTTACAGATTTAAGTCCAGAGCAACAATACGATGCTATGCAATTTATTGTTGATAATGTAGATGAATCTTCCGGTTGGTTAGGTGGTAATGATTTTCAGAAGCTTGAACTGCTAAGCAGAATTACAGAAGAAGTACGTGGTAGTTATCTTCCAGACGAAGAAGACATTGATTGGCAGCAAGGTGTCAACAATGCAATTGCAATTTTAGACTTAGCTCTTGCAGGTGATTTATTAAAAGCCCCTGTTCATTTACTAAGAGCACGTACACCTGTTGGTGGTATTGATCGTGGAAGTAACTTAGGGATTACTATTCGTGTAGCTCCAGAAACATCAGCCCGTTTACAAGCAGAAGTTCTAACAGAGTTTAGTGATGATGTAGCTGTAAAAACAGGAGCGAATAAGTCTGATGTTCTGATTGACACTTCTATTAATAATATTAGTCCTAGCAGCATGCCGGGAGTTAGTTCCACTGTAGTGGAGGATAATGTACGCCTGTCTCAATTAATTCTAGGTGCAGGTTCTGATATTAGTACAGACCTAACACTAGCTGAACGTCTTGCACAAGCAGCTCAAATCAACAGAACACTTAATGAAACAAAAGGTTTCACTCTATGGCCTAATGCTTCAACATCTACAGTTAGTTACATCACAGGTGTATTAGATACAGGACGTAAGTTTGCAGTTAATGCTGTATTTGGTAAGACAGGTACTAAAGGCTTTGGTCTAAAAGAGATTGATGATGCTTTAAAAAATCTCAAGGAACGCTTTCCAGAAGCTGTTCTTCAAGTTGTTGCACGTGCTCATGGTGGAGAAACTCGTGTAGTCACTGAAGGAACTAAGCAAGGATTAAGTAAAGCTGATGCTGTTAAAGAACTACGTGCTGAATTAACACGTGAAGCAGGTGGCAAAGTTCCTCGTGGTGAAACTAAGTCACTACAAGGTGAAGCTAAGAATGCTAAATATGACATAAAGCAAGCTAAAGCTCAGATACGTGCTGTTAAAAATCCTAAGAGTAATGTAAATAAAAGCATCAAACAAGGTGTTGAAAATCGTGTGCAGCAGATTATGTCTGCGGGCGGTAAAAACATGCTTGAGAAAACTGCTCGTAAACAAGCACAACGTGAATACGAAGATGCATTACGTACAGCAGAAGAGCGTTTGATTGGTATTAATGAGCGTTTAAAGGCGGGTAAACCTGCACAGAAAGCTAATGCTGATCTAGAAGTGTTGAACTCTGGTAAGTTAGAGAATCTATCTACTGACTCTCGTAAGCGTCTTGTGGAGCTTACAGGGGATCGTACAGTAACTTCTACCTCACGTCAAGCAGCTGCAAATGCAGGTGACGACTTCTTCATTAATGTTAAATTTAGTGAAGACTACAAAGCAGGTAGCAATGTATTCATTGATCCTAATGATGTTTTAGTTAAAGGTGCTAAAGCTAAATGGTTAGCTGATATGTCTACTAAATTAGCTAGACATTTGTCTGATAGCTTCTTCAGAGCTTTTGACCGTTCAAGACAAACAGAAAAATTATTCAACGATATGTTGAAGCCTTTCACACATGCATCTAATAAAGTGAAGAAGCAAGTTGTATCTTTGCTACAAGATGGTGCTCCTAAGAAAGGTGAACTAGATGGCATGGTGTTTACAGCTGATGATATTGTAGCACGTGTTGGCACCGATTTGTCAGAGAAAGAAGTACAGGCTGTTATTGACGGCTACTATGCTGTACGTCGTGCAGCTGATGTAGCATATCAGATTGAGAATAAAGCACTACGCACCAAGTTGTTGTCTGACAACATGATGTATGTAAAAACAGATGATTTTGATATTCTTGCAGCTCCTATTGGTGAAGCACGTCTTGCTAATGTTCGTACAGCTTTTGATCCTAAAACAGGTGAGCTTGTAGAACGTGCTCAGATTGATGAGTTGTTAAAGCAAGGCTATCGTGTCATGGCTAGTAAGGAAACTTATGGCACAGGTAATAAGGTATCTGAGTTTATTCTTGTAGGTGGAGACACTGTTGCTGCTGAGCTTCCTGAGCAAGTGTTACGTTATCGTAAAGGCTATTTCCCACGTATTTATGATGAGCAGTATTTCATCACTGTTCAGCGTACCTCTATGATTAAAAATGGAGAGACACTACAACAATCTCAGATTCCTGTAAAAACAATCATGGCTGCTACAAGCCGTAAAGAAGCAGAGAAGTTAAAAGCTACTTTACAAAAACAAGCAGATGATGCAGGTGAGAAAGTAATTTATGATTGGAAGCATGATCGTTCACTCACAGGTGATGGTGCTCCAATTGCTGCTGAATTAGATTTGCATATGTCTTCAGGTCGTATGTTCTTCTCTAAGCGTGGTCAACACCTTGAAGATGCAGACGGTATGTTAGCTAATACATTAAACCCTGTGGAAGCAGTACAACGCCTGACAGCTAGTGCTGCACGTATGCACAATCTTGACCCTGTTGTTGATTTGATGAAACGTCGTTGGATAAACACATTTGACAAAGACGGTGCCTTATTCCAAGGAAAGTTCCCAACATCAGCTGATGCGTTCAAAGCAATGAGCAAACAGATGGGTAATGAGCAAGTTGCTAGTGCTCGTTCTTTCTGGGATAGCATTAACATTGTTGAGCGTAATATCCTTAACACCGATTGGTGGCGTAAGAGTATGGTGTTGTTTGGCGAGAAGCTAGAATCAGCAGGTGCTAATAAGATTGGTGAGTTTACACGTAAGACTATCAGTCAACGTGATCCATTCTCAGTTGCACGTGGTGCTACATTCATGGCAATGATTGTGTTTAATCCATTACGTCAATTGTTTATTCAGTCTCGTCAATTCCTATTCTTATCTGGAATTGAGCCTACATATGTACTGTCAGGTAGAGTGCAGGGTGATGCAATGAACTTGATGGCAGGACTCGCAAACACAGGTGATGGATTACGTGGTGCTAGTGCTAAAGCTATGGGCATGGATTTAAAAAGCTACAATCAGCTTGTAGAAGATTTTAAAGCAACAGGTCTAGTGGCTGCAACAGATAGTCACATCATTGGTCGTGATGCTATGCTACAAGCAAGCCATGAAATCACAAACGGATTCTTTGGTGCAGCAGGTCAAAAAGCACTAAACATGGTTAAGGGTGTTGCTTCAGCGACACGTAAAGTAGGTTTTGATGCAGGTGAAATTTTCAACTTGTCAGCAACTTACATGATTGCACGACGTAGATTTATCAGACAAAATCCGGGTGTTAATCCTCGTTCTAAAGAGGCATTAGCACAGATTGCTGCTGATACACGTTCTATGTCATTTGGCATGACTAATGTTGGTGACTTTGCTTATCAGCGTGGCGCATTGTCTCTTCCTTCGCAGTTCTTTAGTGTAATGCACAAAGGTTTCTTGAATGGTGTAGTTCCTGCTCTCACTAAATATGGCAATAAAACTCTAACAAAAACAGAAGCACGACGTGTTGCAGCAGGGCAAGTGTTGCTATATGGTGCAGCAGGTATGGGTCTTGCAGAGACATTAGATTGGGCAATGGATAAGCTTGGTATTAAGGTTTCTCCTGAAGTTAAACAAGCTCTTCTCGGTGGATTGTATGATACATTTGCAAACTATGCATTGTCAACTATCTTTAACGAAGACACTGACTTACAGTTCTCTAAGCATCTCGCAGCAGGTGGTGGATTGTTTGACACTACCAAAACACTTATTATTGATGCGATGAATGGTAATAGATCATTACTAGAATTGTATGGTGGTCCAACAACCACTACGGCTAGTCGAATTGGTGAAGCTCTTAAAATGACAGGCATTATGATTGGTGCTAATCTTGACGGCGTAGAGTTGACAGACGCACAATGGAAAGATACTTTAGAAATGTATCCTCGTATTATGAGTGGTTACAATAACTACCTTAAAGCTAGTGCGATGATGCGTCATGCTTCATGGGTAGATGCTAATAGAGCACGTGTGGCTGTTCCATCAAATGATGTAGAAGCATATGCAGCAGGTTTGTTTGGTATTACAGGTTACAAGCAGCAAGGTTTCTACGACATTCTAAAAGATCAGAAGAAACACAAAGAGTATATTGAAGATATTGCTAAAACTTTCTATGGACGTGTGTCTAGAATGATTTCTGAGTATAGTCGTCCTGATCAAGTGGATCAGCTAGAAGCATTAAAAGCATTGATTGCTGAACGCAATGTACTAGACAGCTTCCTTGAGCCAAATGATCGTGAACAAGTATATGATCAAGTTCAAGAAATGATTAAAACCCGTATGGACGGTCAGGATGTTCCATCTATGATTGTTAGTGCTGTGCTACGTGATAAATGGGGAAGTGATGTTCCTAAGATTATACGCGGAGCTTACGAATCTAAGCTAATTGATGAGACTACTTACCAAAACTTAAACAGTATGTATGAAGATATGATTGAGGTTAAAGAATAATATGGCTAGATTTACAGCAGATATGGGTGACATCTCTGTACAGCATGTCAAACCAATAACAGATAAGAGTGGTTATACATCTAGTGTTGCTACAGCAGGTCTTATCAAAAATGTAGGCGAAATGGGCATAGAAGCTTACAAAAGCTATGAAATTGGTCAAGCTAAAGAAGACTATGAAACATTAGCTACAGAGATTAAAGAAGCTGATGCACAATATTCTATGCAAGATGTCATGGCTATCGAAGACTTTGGTCAGCGTATGACTGCATTTAGAGACATGGCTGCACAAGGTAAGAAGTCTGATGAAATGAAGCTACGAGCTGAAGCTTTGTTGAAGCAGCAGATTGCTAGAACTCCGGGACTAGAGCGTGAATTTAGACAGGCTGCTGCTAGTATTATTGGTATTGATCCGGCAGGTCAAGGTGCTAAAACTGCCTTTGCTAGTATGGCTGAAGAAGAAGCTGATGCAGAGCGTATTCTTACACAAATAGTAAATGATTCTGTAACAAGCTTTGGTATGCTTCCGGGGGAAGTATATACTAAAAAGGGTCAGGAGAAATATCGAGAATTAGCCAATCAACGATCAAATCTTAAAATAGCAGAGATGGAACTCAAGCAGATGCAAACAGTTGCTGCTGTGGGTGCTATTAAACAGAATGATGTTGATAAAGCTAAAAAGAATCACTTCTCTGATATTATCTCGCAGACTGCTTATACTACAAATAGTCAACTAAGTGCTGAAAACATTGTTCGTCAAGCTTTAGGTGGTGGAGAGATAAATGCTCAGACTATTGCTAATATGTCACCAGATGATCGTACAAAGTTGATCACAGCATTAAAGAATTCAGAACGTAATAGTGCTTCTGTTTTTGAAGACTATGCAGCAGGATTTGAGACACGAGATCGATTTGAAGATATTCAAACACGCGTTTTATCTCCATATCAAAACTACATTGATATGATTGAAGGTAAAACTACTCTTGAGCAGCTCAAGAATTCCAATGAGTTTAACACACAACTTGTTATACAGGGGTTATTAAAAACTCCCGCAGGGCAGAAAGCATTAGTGTTTAAATCTTTAGTAGGTCAAACTAATCTTCCCTCAGGTTTAGACGCAGAGCTTCTAGCCACTGCAACTAAATACCTTGAGGGCGCACTTCCTTCACAAGTAGGTGATGGTGATACTGTAGGCGGAATGGTAACTGCTCCTCCTGTTGAGCAACAAAAACAGACAACTGCTGAGCACGTAAAGTCTATGGGTAGTGTTGTTACACAAGTATTGGCAGACCCTAAAGCATCGCAAGAAAATAAAACCTATGTGACACGTATACTAGGTAATATGGCTGAGATGTTTACTGATGGTACAAATTATAAGCCTGAAGTGTTAGACAGCTTTATTGACTTGCTTAACAATCCTCAATCTGTTTCTGTTCTACGAAACAGTCTTGCTACAAATCCTTCTGCGAGAGTTTCTATCTCAGACTTGATGGCAAAGCATGTACAACGTGCAGGTAATGGTGCAGCTAATAGTATTCAACGTGTTCTAGAAGACACATCCTATCCATTGAGCGGAGATAGTCCAGAAACCACTGCATTTGTTTATCCAGAGTTGCAAGGTGATCAAGTGGCTGTCCGCATCAACGAACGTGCTGTAACAGAATGGGCATTGAACAATCAATTTACTGGAGCAGAACAACAGAATATGATGCGTAAGATGAAGAAGAAAATGGCAAGGATTAATGCAGG
>Ga0196899_1000213_pt1 | contig 31046 bp, 58 predicted proteins | sample VirMetDEL_Sep_01_FD_169095 | JGI IMG/M metagenome (GOLD analysis project Ga0196899, IMG submission 169095) | Aqueous microbial communities from the Delaware River and Bay under freshwater to marine salinity gradient to study organic matter... | ecosystem: Environmental > Aquatic > Marine >... | reverse complement strand
ACAACAGTTGATGAACTAAAAGCATTATACGAATACACTAATACAGGAACAGAAGCTAATCCTGTATTTACAAGACCACTACCTGAATTTCCAACTGAGGTAATATAATGCCTTTAATACTTCCAAGTAATTCAATATCTGCTGGTGGATATGAAGTAGATAACTCATTAAGATTTAATAGTGGAAGTAGTGATTATTTAGAAAGAACACCAGCAAGTGATGGAAATAGAAAAAAATGGACATGGAGTGCTTGGATAAAACGAAGTAAATTAGGTAGTGAAGAATTTGTTTTTTATTCAAGAGAAAGTGCTGATAATGATACAAGATTTTATTTTGAAAGTGATACTTTTAGATTTCAAAATACTGTATCAAACTCAACAAATACAAGACTTTGGACAAATAGAGTATTTAGAGATGTTAGTGCATGGTATCATATAGTAATTTCATACGATAGTACAGTTACAACTCCTGATACAAATTCAATACAAATGTTTGTAAATGGACAAAAAGAAACAAGTTTTAGTGCAACAATTTATCCATCTCAAAACCAAGATACTTTTGTTAATGATAATTCTTTACATACAATAGGAAGAAGAAGTGATGGTGCATCTAAATATTTTAATGGCTATATGTCAGAAATAGTTTTAATTGATGGTCAAGCATTAGAACCAACATCATTTGGAGAATTTGACGAAGACACAGGAATATGGAAACCCATTGATGTATCTGGTTTAACCTTTGGCACAAATGGATTTTACCTTGATTTTGAATCTTCAGGCTCTTTGGGAAATGATGTATCAGGTAATGGAAATAACTTTACTGTAAATAATTTAACTAGCATAGACCAAACTACTGATACACCGACTAATAATTATGCTACTGCTAATTCTTTAGATAATAATTCTAATTCAACATATTCAAATGGGAATACTACTATTGCAACTGGTGCTTCTGAATATGCTCATACTTCAACTACATTAGGAGTTTCTTCTGGTAAATATTATTGTGAGGTAAAATATATTTCTGGTGTTGGTGGTGCAAGAATTGGAGTTGCTGGAAAAACAGCAACATCAAGTACAGATGGTCTTAATGGTGGAAACTATGAAATTTATTATGAAAATAATGGAAATCTTGATGTTGAGGGAACATTAACTTCTTCTTGGGGTTCTACATATACAACAGGAGATATTATTGGAATAGGTTTAGATTTAGATAATAACAAAATATATTTTTCAAAAAATGGAACTTGGCAAAATAGTGCTGACCCATCTGCTGGAACAGGTGGAGAAACAATATCATCAGCTTCTTCTACAACTGCTGGAGTTTATTTCTTTTCAATTTCAGATAACACATCAAGTGGAGTTTTAACTGTTTCCTACAACTTTGGCAACCCACCATTCACAATCTCATCAGGAAATAGTGATGGTAATGGCTATGGAAACTTTGAATATTCTGTACCATCAGAATATTATGCACTTAACACAAAAAATTTAGCGGAGTATGGATAATGGCTTACACAGATATAGATAAACCATCAGATTATATAAGAATACAAACTTGGTCAGGCAATAATTCAGCAGATAGAGAAATTACTTGGACAGAAACTGATAACATGCAACCTGATTGGATATGGGTAAAAAGAAGATCAGATACTGCTAACCACAGACTTGCAGATTCAGTTAGAGGTGCAACAAAAATTTTACGATCTGATACTAATGGTGCTGAAACAACAGAATCTGATGATACTTTATCTTTTGACACAAATGGTTTTTCAGTTGGAAGTAATTCTGGAGTTAATAAAACAGGAGATACTTATGTTGGTTGGGGTTGGTTAGCTGGTGGCACAGGTGTATCAAACACAAATGGAAGTATCACATCAACAGTTTCAGCATCAACTGTAAGTGGATTTAGTATTGTGTCTTATACAGGTAATGGAACTGCTGGTGCAACGATTGGACACTCTCTTGGTTTTGTTCCTAAAATGATTATAGTTAAAAGTAGAAGTGATACAGGAGTTTGGGCAGTTTATAACGAAAATATAGGAAATTCTAACGGATTGTTTTTAAATGCAAATTATAATGCTTTAAGTGAACCTGCTTTTTGGAATAGTACCTCGCCAACATCAAGTGTATTTTCAGTAGGAACATCAAACGATACAAATGGAAGTGGTAGAACTTACATAGCCTACTGCTTCGCAGAGAAAAAAGGATTTAGTAAGGCATTTTCTTATACTGGCAACGGCAGTTCGGACGGAAGCTTCTGCTATCTAGGGTTTCGTCCAGCATTTATTATGATTAAAGGTACAAGTATTTATAGTGATTGGGGTATTTGGGATAATAAAAGACCAGAATATAATGTGGTTAATCTTACATTACAACCACATAAAGATAATGCCGAAGTTGTTTCTGTTGGTAGAGATATAGATATTTTAAGTAATGGATTTAAAGGAAGAGGAACAAGTAGTAGTATGAATAGTTCTGGTGCAACTTATGTAGGAATTGCATTTGCTGAATCCCCTTTTGTTACATCTACAGGAATACCAACTACTGCGAGGTAATAATGCAACTTTCTAAACATTTTACTTTAGAAGAATTTGAAAAAAGCCAAACAGCTACAAGAAAAGGTATCAAAAACAAAGCTGGTGCTGGAGAGATTAAAAACTTAGGCGATCTTTGTTATGAAGTATTAGAGCCTGTTAGAGCAAAGTTTGAAAAGCCAATCACAATCACATCTGGTTATCGTAGCCCAGAATTATCAGAGGCAATAGGCTCAAAAGCAACATCACAGCATTGTCTTGGCGAGGCTTGTGATATGGAAGTCTTAGGAGTTTCTAATCTTGAAGTAGCTTTATGGATTCAAAACAATGTAGATTTTGACCAACTAATTTTAGAGTATTATACAGGAGAACAAAATAGTGGTTGGATTCATGTTTCATACAAAGATGGAAGTAATAGAAAACAGGTTTTGACATTTGATGGCAAGAAATATACAAATGGATTACCCGATGCAAAGTGGTCGGGTGGAAAAATAACTAACTAATAGGAGATAATTATGCCAAGAGGAATAGGTACATACGGTAGCCGTAGAGGTAGACCACCAAAAAAGAAATCTAAAATGATGGGTAAAAAGAAAAAGAAGAAGTAATGCCTAGAAGAAAGAAAATGATTTGGGAAAAAGCTAGACCTAAAGGTTTAGGAAAGCCAAAATCATTTAATAAAAAAAGTCGTGCTTATAAATCTGCTAAAGCTAGTGCAGATCGTAAGTTTGGAAAAAAAGTAAGTTTTGTTAAGAACTTATATATTTCTAAAGCTATAAAAAAATACAAACCAAGAAAAAAATAATGGCTATAACTACTTCAACATTATTAAAAGAACTTTACACAAAAAAATTTACTAAAGGTAGATATAAAGTTCGAAAAAAGAAAAAGAAAAAGAAAAAATGAACGAATACGAAACATATCTAGAACAAGCTAAATTAGTACATCAAAACGATAAAAAGTGGAGAGGCACAACTGTCGTTAAATATATTCCAATCATTAACGAAATAATAAAATCTAAACAAATAAAAACAATATTAGATTATGGTTGTGGCAAAGCACAAAACCACCCTAAAGAATGGAATGCATCTAAATATGATCCAGCAGTACCAGAGTTTTCTGTAAAACCAGATAGAAGATTTGATTTAGTTATTTCAACAGATGTTTTGGAACATATTCCCGAAGAAAGTATTGATGAAGTATTACAAGATATATTTAATTATTCTGACCAATGGGTTTTCTTAACTATTTGTACTAGAGAAGCTAGAGAAATATTACCTAATGGAATGAACGCACACGCAACTGTTAAACCTGAAGAATGGTGGAACGATAAATTAAAAGATTATTCTAGATATACTGTAATGTATTCTTAATGTTCGACCCGTTTGAATATCTATCAAATAAAAAAATATTATTAATTGGAAACGCAGATTTAAAAACTGAGCCTAATTATTCTGAATATGATTGTATCATAAGATTAAACTTAGGAATATTAGATAAACCTTGTGATGTTTGGATTAATAATTTAGTTAATCAAGCACATAAATTTCTTTATGATAAATTAGGATTTTACCCAGAATTTAAAAACATTATAAGACTTAATGCTGAAAAAGGTGCTAAGCGTATGGAACGAATGCCAGATTTGTATAAACCTCACGCATGGTTATGGAACTTAAAAGAATATACTAAAATGCAAGAGCAATTAGATTACTATAGACCAACAACAGGATTGGTTTCTGTTTATTGGATTTTGAATAATATTAAATGTGATCTTAATGTTACTGGTTATAATTTTTTTAAAACTTGTAATAAATATACTAGAGAAGTTCATAATGTTTCTAAAACTTACGCTTATCCATCACACGAAATGGAAAAAGATGAATACTGGATTAAAAGATGGCACGATCAAGGCAAATTAAACTTTATTGAAATTTAAATTATATCTGATATTAAAGGTTTATGACTTTCAATATTCAAAATAGCAAACCCTTTGTAGAATTTGATTTTGGTATCAATGTTCAAAAAGGATTAATAGAAAATTTTTCTGCTGTTGGAACTTTCGGTTATAATGATGATGTATCAACTTCATTTGAAACTGTTTCATCAGTAGGTGGTGTTTATTCTTATCCAACAACTGCAACTACAGCTACAGTTACTTCTTCCAATACTGCATCAGATAATACAGGAACAGTTTTAGTTTCTGGTTTAGATGAAAATTATGATTTAGCTTCAGAAACTTTAACAATCGGTGGCGGTGCTGGTTCGATTACATTCATTAGAGTTTTTACTGCAAGAATGCTTACAGCAAACACAGGTAATGCTAATGTTGGAAACTTAACTGTAACAGTAGATTCAAAAACTGTAGCTTATGTTCAAGCAACTTATGGTGCTTCTTTATCTGCAATCTATACTATTCCAAGAAATAAAAGAGGTTGGATTGTTTCAGCTTCTATTGGAATGAGCAAACAAAAAGAGGTAGAATCTAAAATTTTAAAAAAACAAGTTTCTAATGGTAACGTGTGGAATACAGTAGGCTATCAAACAACTTTTGGTGTACCTGTTTATAGAAAATTTGAAATACCAATTTTAGTAGATCAAAAAAGTGATATAGAGTTAAGAGCCAAAGCAGATGCAACGTCAGCTATTTCTGGTTCGTTCAGTTTATATTTAGAGGATTATCATTAATGACTAAGCGTGTTCCAAAAACATTAGATGGTACTATTCAAGATGTTTATGGACACATAACAGGTCTTAAAAGAGAGATCAATCTAATCAAAACAAATCATCTTGTGCACTTGCACCAAGATGTTGAAAAGATAAACGACAAATTTGATAAACTTTTATTTTGGATAATCGGTGGAGTTGGTGCTGTGGCTTTATTGTTCATCAGTCAAACTCTTTACTTTTTAACTAAATAATATACAACAATAAATTGTATGGCTAATAATCGCATTCTTGTAATCAGTGACATGCATATACCTTATCATCATAAGGATAGTATAAAGTTCTTGGCTGAGATTAAAAAAGAGTTTAAACCAGATAGGGTCGTGAATATTGGAGATAGCTTGGACTTCCATGCAATCAGTATGCATGAACATAACCCAGATTTATTTTCTGCTGGACATGAATTAAAACAAGCTAGACTTTACGTTAAAGAATTAGAAAACATATTTCCTGAAGTAACTGAAGTTGATAGCAATCATTCAAGTTTAGTTTATCGTAGAGCATTAAAGTTTGGAATGTCTAAAGAATTTTTAAAAGATTACGGAGATTTCTTAGGAACTAAAAAATGGAAATGGGTAGACGATTTAACTCTAACAATGTCAAATGGACAGCGTTGTTTTTTTACGCATGGTCGCAGTGCTGATGTTCTAAAAACATCTCAAGCAATGTCTATGTCTACTGTGCAAGGACATTACCATACGAAATTTGTAATATCATGGTGGGCTAACCCAGATAACTTATTCTTTGGTATGAATGTCGGTTGTTTAATTAATCAAAAATCAATGGCGTTTGCTTATGCGAAAAATTTTAAAACTAGATTTATTTTGGGTTGTGGGATTATTTTAAATGGTGTACCAAGATTATTACCGATGGTATTAGATAAACAAGGAAATTGGATAGGAAAGATAGTATGACCTCAAACAAGCTAAAAAATACCCTTTTAAAGAGCCATAGAGCCACGCAGAACGACAATTCAGCATTTTCTGAACAGGTGCAAGGAAATCACTATAAAACGCTTAAAATTCAGCCTTTAGAGTATTCGATGGCTAACGATTTTAATGCCTGTCAAACTCACGTTGTAAAGTACATATCAAGATACAACAAAAAGTGGAAAGATAAAAAAGATCAGATTAAAGATTTAGAAAAAGCAAAGCATGTAATTGATATGCAAATAGAATTAATCAAAAAGGATTAATATGTGGTTGAATTTATTATCTTTAGGTGTAAAGACTGCTGGAAAGATTTACCAAAATAAACAAAAAACAAAACAGTTGTTGTCAGATGCTCAAATGCTTCATGCTGAGCGTATGGCGAAAGGCGAGATTGAGTATAAGGCAAAAATTATTGAAAGTAATGACAATGGTTACAAAGACGAATTTGTCCTTATTCTCGTATCTATTCCTATTTTGTTATTGGGGTGGTCTGTGTTTTCTGACGATCCTGAAATTCGTAATAAGCTAGATACGTTCTTCGAATATTTTTCAAACTTACCTTATTGGTATCAAGCTATTTTTATTGGTGTAGTTTCTGCGATCTATGGATTAAAAGGTGCTGACATCATGCGTAAAAAATAGTAACTTGTCTAATGGACAAGATCAAAGTAGACGCAGTTATTACAAGTTTAGAATTACAACTTGAAGCACCAAACAACCCTTATGGGTCTTATGTTTGTTTTCGCTTCGTTGATGTCTTTCCTTATTTTACAAAAGTAAATGAAATGGTTGCTGAAATTAAAAGTAGAAATGATGTGGAATTGATTGACTATGAATATAGTTATACAGGAATACATGAAGATACTGATTTAAGTAATTTAGAAGTTACTAGAAATTAATGGGGGATTTCTCCCCCAGAAATATTATTTTGTAAGTTTTTCAGTTGCAATATCATTTATAGATTGTTGTTTTAAATGATCGCAATATGAATGTCCGTTTTTAGCTTCGACTTTTGAAAATAGATATAATTTTTTTTTATCTGAAAGTTCTTTTTTAACTTTCTTATATCTTTCATCATTCGTAGCTTTAACTTTAGCAAGTGATACAGAAAGAGATTCATTAGTCATTTTTTCATTAACGACATAATCAAAAACTTCTTGTGCTTGATCTTTCACTTCATCATATGCAATTTCTGCTTTAACTAATCTTTTATCTAAAGCATCAACGTAAGCTATGATTCTATGAGGATCAAAAGTCTTTGGTCTTATTTCTATATACTTAGGCTCGTCACTCATTAACCAAGTTCTCGTTCATACTGATCTGGGTTAAAATCAGTAGGACTTTCTTTAGCCCAGTCAATTTCTTGTCTTGGACTTTCTGGCAACTTATCATCAGTTAATTGATAACCTTGCTTAGCTTGTTGGTAGCCTTGCTGTGGTTGTTGCATTTGGTTTTGTGGAGTGTAACCAGATTTATTATAAGGCTTAACCATATAATAAGTTATTTCTAATTTCATTCCATTGCTATATTGCGTAGGCTCACTTTGAGTTATTTTAGATCCCCATTTAGCAACATAACCCGCTCTAACGTATTCTTGTATTTGCGGAGAGTTTAACCAAGCTTGAATATTTGTTAAATCAAACATTTGTTTAGTTAAACTACACTTGAATTGAGCCTTATTAGATGAAGCTTGATATTCCATCTTTGGTGCTCTATTGCCTGTGCTGTACATTGTAAGCGTCAAACCCGCAAAGGGTAGACTTTGTCTTTGTGTTTGCATGTTTTTTCCTTATTGTTTCTGTTTTTATTTTTGTTTATGCAGTTCTTTAGCAATGCAAATATGCATAGCACCTAGAAAAGCATTAAACATTTGTTTATTTAAAGGAAGTTCTTTAACTTCAATCTTTCCATCTTTTTTAGGTAATCTTATGATTAAACCTTTGGAAATTTTAGTTTTAGTTTCTTCCTCATACGCTTCCTTATATGCATTTAACTGTAACGTATAGTCAAATGATATTTGGTTACTTGTTTTAATATCAGCAAGAATTAAATTTCCTTGCTTATCTTTTAAAACAAGATCAAGAGTACCTGCGTAATTGTATTTTTTAGAAAATATTTTCTTTTCTAATTCTACAACTTCATACTCTTGTTTATTCCACCAATCTAAAAACAAGTTCCAACAATTTACAACTTTAAAATCAGATTGGTTTGGAATTTTTTTTCCTTGTAGAAAGTCTTCGATCAAACCATGAACAACTGTTCCAACAAGACCCGCATCTTTTTTTACTTCTTCGGTTTTGTTTTTGGCTTTATCTATGATACGTTCTAACCAAACTCTATCAATGCCATCTCCTGTATTTAATCTTGCATTAATACCGTCTTTGATTTCACGTATCGGTGTTGATATTAACCACCCTGTTAGTTCGGGTTTAGGAACACCATTACCGCATATTCCAGTTACGCTTTCTACTTTCTTACCCTCATGATAATAAATATGTTTTTCATCATCAAAAGTTAAAGTAAGACCGTTTTTTAGTTTATGTTCTTGATACATTTTTATCCTCTAGTTTGATTTGTTTTTTCAATTCATCAATGTTGTAACCGTAATAACAACTTAAAGCAATGAACTTAGAAACATCGGTTTTGATACCTTTTTCGAATTTATATAAATCATAAATTGTATTAAAGTATCGTTTGTTATCCTGTACTACAGCTTCTGCAGTCAGTTTTTTTTTAAGTCGAATATTCTTAAATTGAATACCGACTATTTGATTAAACAACTTTGGGTTTGGCTTCTTTAAAAAATCCACCAACATACCTTTAGCGATATAATCAGATTTGATAAATTTATTCATATCTACCTCTCTAATTAAGAACGCTATGTCCACGGTTATTTAAACATTTTCTAACTAACGCTTCGTACTTTGTGTCCATTGTTGGACTAACTGACCAATAAAAAATATTACTAATGAATGTAGTATTTTCTTTGGCGATAGTTTTACAATGTTGTAGATCGTTAGTTATTTCTACAGCCTTAGGCTCATTGAAAGTACCGCTTCTCCCCGCAGTATCAATCACAGGCTTATACGCACAAGCTTGTACGAATAGAATTAAGCATAGCCATTTTTTCATATTTCTTCCTCTCTAGTTTGATTTGTTTTTTGTAACTTCTATAAGATAAAGCTTTAGTAATTTTTGGCATTATCTCATAGACCTCAACGAAGTATGGATTCATATCACTAAAAGTCCAATGACGTCTTTTAGAAATACGATTTATAATATCCATTCTTCTATTCTTTATCGCTTCCGTCTGCGCTATCTCGTTTATTTTCATCTTTTGCTATCTCCATATCTAGTTCAACTATTTTAGCTTCTGTTTTATTTATTTTTTCATTTAGGATATTTCTTAACTCATAAAGAGTAAATAACCTTTCAGTTAGTTTTGCTCTTTTAGTAATATCTTTAAATGCAGTTTTTAAATTAACCATATCATTACTCCTATTGTTACCATTGATACGATTGTAATTGTAAATGCCTTTACATATCTACGATGTATAGGCTTTCCACATACTATCATGATTGCCTTTCATGGTGGGGAATTGCACCCCACCGATTGATTGATTTATATTCTTGCACTTATTGGGTTGTTTGAAAAAATAACCAAGCCACCAAGTTCTTGCAAATATCTTGCTCTTTCATCTGACTTGTTTTCGTCATTAGCAATATTTGTAATCGCATTGGCAACATCATATTTAGAAGTAACAAAAGTTTCTCCATAATAATGATTAAGTCTTTCAAATACTCCCGATCTTTCCTCGTCAGAAAGACCATGTTTTTTTGCAAGAACTTCTATTTGATGTGAGTTGATTTTTTGCTCAGTAGCTTGTTTTAACTTATCAACATTTTCCTGAAACAATTCAGGATTACTAACAAGTTCTAACTGCTGACCCATTTTATCAACAATCACTTTCCATTGATCATCTTGCTCAACATCTATAATCATTTTACCAACGTGTTTTGCATAAAATTGATTTAGATATTCTGGTGCAACCATACCATTAGTACAAACTAATCTGTAGATAAACGGCTTAACAATTAAAGAGCCGTTACCTATTTCAGAATTTGTAATAGTGATACCACCTTGAACAAAATCACCCTCAACTACTTCACCCTCTAACTTAGGAAGTACAGCAGTGATATTCATGTTATCTCCATCGTAATATGAATATTTTAATTCAGCATTCATATCCATCAATTTTGATAAACAAGAATTAGCAACAACATCAGAATCAATTCTTTTGTATCTATCTGACATTATTGCTCTTACTCTATTAATGTCGTGACCCTCTATAGTTCTTAACATTAATTTTTTGTTTTTGTTTTTGTTAATCCAAAAATTTAAATTATGTGTAACTAATTCTTGGCTAACTGTTAAACATTTAGAAATGTATCTTGTACCGATTTCTAATCTGTTACATAAGTGGTTTAAAGAATTATCATTCATTTGATAATAACCTTGTCCACCCGCATAATGTAAATCGGGATAGACTACTCTATCATTTTGACTTACATCTAACGATCTTAAATCAACAATAACATCTTTTTTAAATTCGACATCATTGTTAATTCTTTTTAACATGCTTCTTATTTCTTGTCCTTTTTTCATTTTCATTCCTTTAGTTATAATTGATGTGGCTGACATCATCAGTACTTACCGACCAAGATAAGTAGAGGCGGGAAATGATCCGCCTTTCGTCTTACATCATTAAATAATCTATCGTCCATTTGAAACCGCCTAAAAAAAAATAAGCAAAGATCAAAGCAATAGTTACATACTCTAAAGCGTCTAATATTTTTTTCATTATTTTTTATTTTTAATTACTGTTTCAATCTGGCTTTTTAATTTTACTAGATCGTTCCAACATACATTATTTAATATATCTCTTAATACTGATGCTTGTATTTCAATATTTTCGATATTGTAAAACATGTTGTCAATTATATGAATTAAACTTGTTTTGCTTAATTCTTCTTTTTCCTCATTTAAGTAAGGGTATAAAAGATTTATATCTTTATCCATTTTTTTTCTCCTAGTTATAGTTTTTCGTATTTAAGCTAACATCATCAGTGCAACTTGCTTAAGGTTGCAGAAACTAATTTCTAACAATCTAGATCGTAGGTCTTAACACACACTCTCTGAGGATCCCCGTTGATTAATGCCCGAAACTCATGCAAGGTCAAAACTTAGAATTAACGCCAACGGCTCTGAATCAGTTTTTATATGTTTAAAAAGTCGAGTACCGATTTAACATAGACTTATTAAACAAGACTATGACTGATTTGCCAAAAATCGCAAAACCTTTTATTTCTAGCAAATACTAGCGTTTTAGTAAAAAAATATTAAATTATTCAAAATTTTTAAAGATTCAAAACACTCTTATTACGATATATAGACTTATATGTTCAAATCGGTTAAAAAAGTTGTGAGTGATTTTTTTTCATTTTCGCTCTCTCTAGTTATATGGGGTGGGTTTTTACCGATTTCCCACCCCTTAACCTCAAAGGAAAATCATGGATAAAAGATTTAAGATAGCTTCAATGCTTGTTGCTTATCGTTATGCAAAAGGCAAAACTCAAATGCAGATTGCAAAAATATTAAACGTAACTTTTCAACAAGTACAAAAATTTGAAAAAACAATTAATAAAATTGATGCAATAAAATTATTAGTATTTTGTGAGGCGTTGGATATTCCGTTAAATCAATTTCAAATCGGAGATCCATATCAAGTTATAGATGGTGCGGATATTTCAATTCTCATGAAAGAAAAAGCAATGTCAAAGATTGACGAACTAGAGGAGAAATATAATGATAAAAGTAGAAGTGAAAAAAATATGGTTGGGGAAAGTATCAGTCCGAGAGCATATTTATAAAAAAGCTTTAAGGAAAAAAGAATCGCTAGGTATTACATACGGTAACGAATATATGTTTATACCTTACGATAAATTAAAAACTGCTAAAATTTTTACTGATCAAAGTTTTAAAAGTAAGTTTGATGGTAAAGAATATAGACTTGTAGATTTTGAATGGAAGCCTTATAAAGAAGAAAATACAAATCAAAGGAGTTTATTATGAGTGGCGAAGATTTTTTAGACATTCCTAAAACTGATGAAACTCAACAATCTACACCTGAAGAACAATATTTTTCAAGATCAAAAAATACTTGGTTGTATGTTTCTGATATGTCAGATATGCACGTTCGTAGGGCTTTCAAAAGATTATTGAGAATGATTAGATTAGGTCAGTTGATAGAACTTTCTGACTATGATGGAAATAGTAAGAGTAGTTTTGTTAAAGATGAATTAGATTCAATCATACATCATTGTGAAAAAATCAAACAAAAAATTTCAGAATGAAGTTGTTAGTTATTTAGAGTTTAAACTTAATAAGGAACTTAACTATGAAGATACTTTTGGAAAAGATGAAAAAATTCAAGAAGAATATAAAAAATATGTCGAGAAAATTAAGAAAGAAAAAAGTTAGTGGTTATTATTATGATGGAGAAAAGCTAATTACTTTATATGAAGAAAAAAGATAAAGAAAGATTTGATAAACTAAAAAGAATCGGTTGTATAGCTTGTCATAAAAAAGGTAGATTTACTGATCCTGTTATACATCATATTCGAAAACATACAGGTTTATCATTAAGACCAAAACATACTGAAACAATTCCTTTGTGTCCATTTCATCACAATATGGGAAACGCTTCAGTACATTTAAATAAGAAACTGTTTAATCATCTGTTCGGTACAGAAGATGAACTTTTAAAATTAACCAATATAAAAATCGAAGAACTAGAAAGAGAGAGTATATTTTATGGAAAAGGAGATTAACAAATTTCACGCCTTGCAATTATTCACAGATACATTTGCGGCTGAAACAGTTCATTTAACAAATAGTCAAATAGGTATTTATATTCGATTACTTTGTTTTGCTTGGACTAAAAACGCTAAACCATTTACAACTGAATCTGCTTTTAGAATATGTCAATGTCGTACTGATGATTGCCATATAGAAGTTTATGAAATTCTTGAGGAATTTTTTAAGGTTGAACGTGAATGTGATGATAGAAATAAAAAAACTTGGACACACAAAAGATTAGTTCAAGAACATAACTATCTTATTAATAAGTATAAAAGACGATCTGAAGCGGGTAAAAAAGGTGGTCTAGCAAAACGTGATAATGCTACAAGCAAAAACGTAGCACCTATACCTAGTCCTAGTCCTATACCTAATAATAATATATATGACCCAGCATTTGAAAAGCTTTGGAGTTTGCTTAACAAGAAAAAAGGCTCAAAATTTAAAGCACACCAACTTTTTCAAAAACTTTGGATATATTTTGAAAACGATCTAGAAGATGTTGCTAGAATCTATAACAACCAAATCAAAGGTATAGAAGATGACAAATTTGTGCCACATTTCAGCACTTGGCTATCTCAAAGAAGGTGGGAAATAGAAGATAATAACGAGGACGCAATAAAATCAATAACCCAAAGGCTTATTAATCTTGGCTACACCCACAATGGTAGAGATAAAAACTATGAAAAATTTAGCAAAGATGGTAAGAAGTATAAAATAGATATTAATGATGAAAAAAATATGATAATTCCTGACGAATGAATTTAGATCGTATTCGTTATGGTAGAAGTATCATAAAGGTTGAGTTCAAAAAACTTAAAAATTATGACGGTTATTTTGAAACCAAAAAACATTTACTTGTTATTGACAAAACCATTAAAGGCGTTAAATTATTTAATACAGTAATTCATGAACTTTTTCATATCATCATTTACTTTGAAAAAATTAACGTCAATCACAAAGGCGAGGAAACTATCGCAATCGCTGTTGGTAATGGTTTTACCAAAATATTTAAACAAAACCCTAAACTTTTTAAAAAACTTACTAAATTAATATGAGGAGATAATGAACATTGAAGAAATAGATATTAACGAAATCAAACCTTATAAAAACAATCCTAGAGAAATACCTATTGAAGCGGTTGAAAAAGTCATGAAGTCTATCAAAGAGTTCGGAAATAATCAACCTATCGTTTTAGATCAAGATAATGTTATAGTGGTCGGTCATACTCGTTGGAAAGCACTTAAAAATTTAGGCAAGAATAAGGCGTTTGTTTTAAAAAGAAATTTTTCTAAACAAGAAGCTACCGCCTACCGTATCATGGACAACAGATCTGGCGATGAATCTAAATGGGAAAAGGATTTATTAAAACAAGAACTGTTAGCGTTACAAGACGCAAACTTTGATATTGATCTTACAGGTTTAGGCTTTGATGAAATACAAAATTTTACAGAAGAAAAATTAGAGTTCAAACCTACTAATGATTTAAAAACAGATATTAATCTTGATGATATTCAAGCACCTACTTCAACTGTTAAAATGGTGCAACTATTTCTTGATACAGAAACTGAACAAAAATTTAAACAAATGATTAAGGAATTACAAGTTGAATATAACAAAGACAATTTAACTGATACTGTTTTTGCTGTTGTTGAACGTGAATATAAAAATTATAAGGAAGAATTAGTTGGTGCAAAATGAACACAATCCACGTTAAGCCTATATTATCAGATGAAGAAGTAAAAAAATTAGAAGGTACTTTTTTAGATGAAAGCCACATAAAACATTTAGTTTCAGAAGATACTATGGTTTATAATGAAAAAGGAGAGCCGTTAGTAGTTTTCAGAAAAAATTGTATTCCAAGTAATGTTGCAGAAAAAGCATATCCTGTTTTAAAAAAAGCTATTGGCAAAACAAGTAATAGAGCAAAAGCGGGTGGAAACTTTAATATTCAAGTTGGAGATATAGTTGATGGTAGCGTAGTAGGTAAAGTTTTAGGCGGTAATAGATTTCTACCTTTAAAAAAAGATGGAACTCTTTCTAATTCCCCAAAAGCTAGAAACGTATATTCAAGTATAATTGGTTATGCTGATAGATACCCAAGAATACCTTATTGCCGTCAAACAGCTTTTACTGAAAAACATTTTAACACTTATAAAAACGCATTACCTTATATTCAAAGTATCTCTAAAGTTTTTGAAGAATCTTTACCAGAAAGATTTGCTAATCAAAAAAAACAGTGGGATAAAACAAGTAAAGATTTTAAAATACACAATACAGTTTTTACTACCGTTACAGTAAATAAAAATTTCAGAACTGCCGCACATTATGATAAAGGAGATTTGCACGATGGTTTTGGAAATTTAGCCGTGTTACAAACAGGGGATTATAAAGGTGCTTATACAGTTATTCCTAAATATGGGGTTGCTGTTAATGTTAGAAGCTGTGATGTAGCTTTATTTGATGTCCACGAATTACACGGTAACACAGAAACTAAATCAAACCAACCATACGAAAGAATATCTGTTATTTGTTATTACAGGGAAAAAATGATTGAGTGTGGAACAGCACAAGAAGAACTAAAAAGGATTAAACATGCTAGATAATTTTATATATAGAAAAAATACAACTGACGAGAATGTAATTAAAGAAATTATAACAAAAGAAGCTTACAGAAAAAAGAAGCTTAATTTTGCCGTAGAATCTAATGATGTATGGCTTGACGGTGGTGCGCACATAGGAGTATTTGGATTATATGCGGCTACAAAAGGTGCAAAGAAAGTTTATTGCTACGAGCCAGAAACAGAAAATTACCAAATATTACAACAAAACGCTACAATGATTAACTCAAAATATCCTACTAGTTTAGAATGTTTCCAATATGCGGTTAATCAAACAGGTGGAACAGGACAGTTCACAATCGCACCTAACACTTGGCGACACTCTTTAGTTTCACACTATAAGAAAAAGTTACCTACAGTTGAAATTAAGTGCATGAAGTTTGACGAAATATTAACAAGACACCCAGATTTAAACGCTATTAAGTTAGATATTGAGGGCTCAGAATTAGAAATATTTGATAACGAACACAATTTCGCCAACATTAACAAACTTGTATTTGAATATTCATTTACTAAAGACAGATTAATGGACAACTTCTTTAAAAGAATGGACAGGCTATCAAAACACTTTTTTGTAGATATTCAACCAAGTTACTATAATCAAAAACATCAAGGTAAAGAGGGTTATTGGGGTGGATTTATTGATACAATCATATATTGTATGAGAAAGTAAAAATGGACAAAACTATGGCAAGACCAATGAAACAAGTAGACGAGCAAACTATCCAAAAATTGGCTCAACTACACTGTACTTATGATGAAATTGCTTCTTTCGTAGGGGTATCTACAAAGACCTTACAACGTAATTATGTCCACCTCATTAAAAAGGGTAGAGAGACGGGCAATATAAGTTTAAGACGTGCACAGTTTGAAAAAGCTTTAAGCGGTAATGTTGTTATGCAGATATGGTTAGGGAAACAACATCTTGACCAAAGAGATAAGATTGAACAAACAAATTATAACGAGCCTTTGCCTTTAGTGATAGAAGCTGTTGAAGAAAAAAAAGATGGCGAAGAAAAAGGGTAATTTATTCGGTAGTACTATTGAGTACACCAAAACTGAAAAAGGTACTTCCATTGGCAGAAAACCAATTACTTCAACTATGAACAAGAACAAACGTAGACAGAAAGGTAAGAATAAATACCGTGGACAAGGAAAGTAAGTTAATTGCACAGCTAAGATGGGAACTCCAAGAAGTAAAAAAACAAAGAGATAGTTTGTTAAAATTATTAGGACAAGTAAAAAAATTATTAGATTTAAAATTGCTAGTGTGATATTTATGCCTCATGGCTAAATATAGAGGACGTACAGTTAAACTTAATAAAATACAACGTGGTGACGTTAAGAAGTTTAAAGTTTTCGTAAAAGATAGAAGTTCAGGCAGAATTAAAAAAGTTAATTTTGGCTCAAAGACAATGTCTATCAAAAAACATATTCCAGCCAGAAAGAGAAGTTTTATGGCAAGGTTTAAGCCTATACTTGCTAAGGTTAAGGGGCAGAAATCACTTTCCCCTGTATATTGGGCTATAAAGAGTTGGCGATGATTGATAGATGGTTATACACATTTTTTGGTTTGATAGATACTTGGTTTGATTGGGTAGATAAACAATTTATTAAACCTACAAAGAAAAGGAAGAAAAAATGAGAGATTCAAAATCATTAGAAAGTTTTTTAAAGAGAATAGAAAGAGAACTAAAAGAAAAGAATATATTTAAACATCTTCGTAAAGAAGTTAATACAGGTGCTAATGGAACTCAAAAGTATGTTATTAAAAAAGGCGTTAACAAAGGTAAAGTTGCTGAATGAAAAGATTATCAGAAGATACAGAGATTGGTTTGCCAATAAGAAATTTGATTGCGATTGTCGTGGGCGTAGCGATAGGTGTATGGGCTTATTTTGGCATAGTTGAAAGATTAAATAACCTAGAAACTAAAAATCAATTATTCGAACAAGATTTACTAGAAGCTTCAGTTCAAAAGCCTATAGATCAAGAACAGTTTATGTTGCTAGAACATATTGCAGAACAAGTTGAAAAATTAGAATTAACTCAAGAACAAAACATGACCAATAAAGTTAATATTGAAAGATTACAATTAGATGTAGAAAGATTAAGAATTGATGTTGAAAAACTAAAAGATTCTGTAAGAGCAAATATTGGCAAATTAAATGGTAACCACTAATGATAAAAACTGTAATAGCCTTATGTATGTTTTTAAATGGAAATTTATTAGAACACGCTTATAAAGATTCATTATCTGATTGTTTGAAATCAAAAAGAATAGCTGAAAGAAATACTGGAGATAATGTTCGTTGGATGTGCGGAGAAGTTGAAGCTATTGTTGAAGAAGATTGGAATAGTGGAAGTATCAGAATAATTGATATAAAACAGAAAGATGAACAATAATTTTTTATTCAAAATAAAAAGTTTAATTCAAAAGTGTAGAGAAAAAGGAAAGTTTGCATTAGCGATCAAAATAAGAGATAAGTATCTTAATGGCGAAACAAGATTATCAAAAAAGAATTGATGTTTTAGAAAAAGAATGCGATACTCTTAAAACTTGTATTGATTTAAAAGATCATGAAATACAAGAACTAAAAAAGAAAATAAAGGAATTAAAAAAGGAATCAGAAGAAATGCTGTTACATCCTTAATTATGAAAAAGGTTTTTAAAATGATTAATTGGTTTTATAATTTTGTAGTTAGGGTTTGCTATAAGCTTATTTGGTGGGCTACAGGTAAAAAGCTTAAAAGAAAGCATAAATGAAATTTGTTCTAGCCTTTACTATTTGCTCAGCAATCACAGGCTTTTGTAATAACACCATGACAATTAAACCCGCTTATGATACATGGACAGAATGCGTAGTTGCTGGTTCACAGTTGACTATTAAATTTGCAGAGTTAAAAGAGAAAGAAATCAATAGCGAAAAATTATATATATCTTATTTCTGTAATGAAAATAACATTAACAAAACCCCAACATAAGGTTTCAACAAGTAAAAAAAGATTTAGAGTTTTAGTTTCAGGAAGAAGATTTGGTAAGACTTATCTTTGTATTACTGAAATGATGAAATACGCAACAAAAGTTAAACAAAATATCTGGTATGTTGCACCTACTTTCAAAATGGCTAGAGAAATTGTTTGGTCTAAACTTAAAGAAATGCTTCATGCGTTTAATTGGATAGAAACTATAAATGAATCTAATCTATCAATAACGATTAAGAAAACAGGAAGCAAGATTACTTTAAAAGGTTGTGAAAATTATGATGGACTAAGGGGTGCTGGATTAGATTTTTTAATCATGGACGAGTTTGCTGATATTGACGAAAAAGCTTGGACTGAAGTTTTAAGGGCTTCTGTTGCAGATACTCAAGGGCATGTATTGATGTGTGGTTCTCCTAAAGGTTATGGTAATTGGTCTTACCGTATGTATCTTAAAGGCAAAGAAGATGGAGAGTGGGATAGTTTTCAATTTACTACACTAGAGGGTGGCATGGTTTCTAAAGAAGAAATCGAACAAGCTAAACAAGATATTGACATTAGAACATTTAGACAAGAATTTGAGGGTACGTTTGAAAATTATGCTGGTGCAGTTTATTATAATTTCCACCCTGTAGAAAATGTTAAACACAAACAAATAGATTGGTCAAAACCAATTCATATTGGCTTAGACTTTAACGTGGATCCAATGTCAGCTTCCGTTTGCCAGATTGATCGAGATATAATTCATTTTGTTGATGAGATTGTTATTTATTCTTCAAACACAGATGAAATGGTAGAAGAAATCAGAAATAGATACGGTAGCAAAAGCAAAATATTTGTTTATCCCGACCCCGCCTGTAGACAAAGAAAAACTTCTGCTGGTGGTAAAACAGATTTAACAATATTACAAAACGCTGGATTTAATGTTAAATGTAAATTTAAACACAGTTTAATTAGAGATCGAGTTAACGCTGTGAACTCTAGGCTAAAAGATTCAAACGGCAAAAGATACATTTATGTTAATCCAACTTGCAAAACGATCATAAAAGGGTTACAAAGGCAGATATACAAGGAAAATACAAATATTCCTGACAAGGCTGAGGGATTTGACCATATGAATGACAGTATCGGATATTTAGTAGAAATAGTTAAACCTTTGATTTCAGAAAGTAAATCTTTTTCACCGCAAAGATGGGCAGTATAATATGGCATACGCAAGAGAAGAAATTTTAGAAACACATAAAGATTATCAAGAGTCAGTAAATAAATGGGAGTTCTACATTCGTTCTTATAACGGTGGCTTCGATTATTCTGCTGGTCAATACTTACATAGATACAATCTTGAACTTGACAACGAATACGCAAAGAGATTAGGTAACACAGCTTTAGACAATCACTGTAAAAACGTAGTTCAAATTTATTCATCATTTTTATTTAGAGTTAAACCAAGTAGAGATTTTGGAACTTTAGAAGATGATGTAGCTTTACAAAATTTTTTAAAAGATGCTGACTTAGAGGGTAATAGCTTTAATACAGTAATGCAACAGGCTCAAAACTTTGCTTCTATTTACGGTCATGTATTTTTAATGTTAGACAAACCAAATGTAACAACAAATACTTTAGCAGAAGAAATTGAAGCTGACATTAAACCTTACGTTACAATCGTAACTCCTGAAAATGTTTTTGATTGGAATTTTGAAAGACAAATAAATGGCAAGTATGTTTTAAACTATTTAAAAGTTAGAGAAGAAGTAGATAGAGATGGTGGTACATATTTTAGAGTATGGAAACCAGATGTTATAGAAACTGTTTATCAAAAAGCAAACTATGACGAGCCAACTACAATAGATACTGTTCCTAATCGCTTAGGCAAAATACCCGCAGTTATTTTGTACAATTCTAAATCTCACAAAAGAGGAATTGGTCAAAGCGATCTTACAGATATTGCTGATCTTCAAAAAGCTATTTACAATGAGTATTCAGAAATAGAACAACTTATCAGATTAACTAACCACCCGTCATTAGTTAAAACTCCAGGAGTTAATGCTTCTGCGGGTGCTGGTGCTATTATTGAAATGCCAGAAGAAATGGATTCAAACTTAAAACCATATTTACTTCAACCATCTGGTCAATCTTTAGCCGCAATAATGGATTCAATTAAAACTAAAGTTGATGCTATAAACAGAATTTCACACATAGGTGCAGTAAGAAATACTAAAACACAAGTTTCATCTGGTATAGCACTTCAAACAGAATTTGAATTACTTAATGCAAGACTTTCTGAAAAAGCAGATTACATGCAACTAGCAGAAGAACAATTATTTAAATTATTTGCAGAGTTTCAAAATAGAGAATTTGACGGAGAGATAGATTACCCAGATAGTTTCAACATTAGAGATTACGCTTCAGATTTAATTTTCTATCAACAAGCTAAATCAGTTAACGTACCATCTCCAACTTTACAAAAAGAAATTGATAAAGAAATTGCAAGATCAGTTGTTGATAATGATGAAAAACTTGGAATTATTTTTGATGAAATTGATACACAAGCTGAAGTAGGACAATTCACACAAGATGAAGTTCAAGCACCACAAGTTGAAGAAGAAGTAGAAGAAGAAGAAATTTAATGAATGGCGGACTTAATAGAAAATGTTGCAAACTACCGTATAAGGCAAGTTGAAATTGCTGAAGCTGAATATTATGAACAACTAATAGAAACTCTAGATAAGATCGAAAGACAAGTTGCTAATCTTGTTAATACTAAATTACCTACAGAGGGTAATAAATTATTTAATTTAAAATCAGCAGTAAATTTCCAACCAGAAATAAGAAAAGTTTTAGACCAAGAATATTTACCTTGGGCAGATAAAGTTGTTAGAGAGGGTTTTAACAAACAAGCTAAAAGAGTTGAAAAAGCTTTTAAAAGAATTGGAAATATTCCTGTAGAGTTTCAACAACTAACTCAAGCTGATTTAACTTTAATTCAAAACTTAAAAAAACAATCTTTCACACAGTTTAAAGATATATCAAATACTTTTACTAGAACATTAAACCAGAAAGTTTATCAATATACTTTACTTGGAAACAGTCCAACAGAACTAGAATTTGAATTAAGAAAATCTATTAACGGAATATACCATAGAGCAGATCAGAGAGAGATTAGAACATTGGTAGAACAAATCAAATTAGACGAAATTAAATACAGAGGTTTAGATAAAAGAACTGCTACGGCAAAGGCTCTCAAAACTAAAATAGACAAAAACGTATCAATCTTACAATCGCAATACGCTAGTGATCGTGCTGGAGAAAACATGAAAAAGTATTCAGGACAGCTATTAAACGACACTTTAAGAGAATTTGACGCTGAATTAAACGCTTTTAAATCTGATCAAGCGGGTCTTAAAATGGTTAAATATTTTGGCAGTATTATTGCTACAACTAGAGAACATTGCGCACTTGTCAGAAACGGAAGATATGATAAAAGAAAAAGTGGACTATTTACGATTGATGAAGTCAAGGAACTTTGGAGAAGAAAAAGTTGGTCGGGTAAAAAATCTGGCGATCCTTTAATTGTTCGAGGTGGGTATAATTGTCGTCATCAGTGGAGTTACGTCAACCCAGATTGGTATGACGATAACGGTGAACTAATAATAGAATAAGGAGTATAAATGTCTGACGAAAATAAAGTTGCTCAAACTCAAAATGAGAATGCAGAAGTAAAACAAGAAACTACGGAAAGAAATACAGAAACAAAAACTTTCACACAAGATCAATTAAATAACATAATTGAATCTAGAGTTATGGCTGAAAGAAAAAAATACGAAAAGAAACTTCAAGAAGAAGAAAAGCAGAAAGAAGAACTTGTTAAACAAAAACAAGTAGAGGAAGCTAAAACAAAAGCAGAAATAGAAAAGATTATGCAAGATAGATTAGCTGAAAAAGAAAAAGAACTTTCTACTTTTAAACAACAAATGCAAATGGAAAAGATTGATAAATCAATACTTTCTGTTGCTTCTTCAAGTAGAGCGGTTAACCCAGATCAAGTTGTTGCTTTGCTAAAATCAGAAATCCAATTAGCTGATGATGGTAGACCAGAAGTTCTTGATCAAAATGGAAATGTAAGATATAACGACAAAGGACAAGCTTTAACGATTGAAGAAAGAGTTAAGGAGTTTTTAGATAGCAACCCACACTTCCGTCAAGGGTCACTGTCTGGTTCAGGAAGCCAGAGTGCTATCGGTGGTAATAGCCAAAAACCAAGAAATATTGGCGACTTGGATTTAAATAATCCTGCGGATAGAAAAGTTTATGCAGAAATGCGTAAGTCTAGAAGTGGTTTTAAACTAAATCCTAAATTAACAATTAACAACTAACATATAGGTAATTAAAATGGCAAACGAAACAACATCGTCAACGCTATCGGAACTATATACAGAAATTATTCAAGAAGCGATTTTTAACTTCCAAGAAACTTCTGTTATGAGACCGTTAGTTACGACTTATAATATCACTGGTCAAGGCAAACAAGTTGCTGTTCCAGTTTATCCAGTAATTGCGGCAGATTCAGTATCTGAAGCAACTGATTTATCAAACACAGCTATCAACCCAACTGAAGCTACTATTACTGCGAGTGAAGTAGGTGTAATGACTACGCTTACAGATCTAGGTAGAGATACAGCTTCAAGAGATGTTGCGGCTGACATTGGTAAGTTATTTGGAGAAGCTATTGCGAAAAAAGTAGACTCTGACTTAGCGGCACTATTTGCATCTTTTGCAACTGGTAACGATTTAGGTGCGGCGGCAACTGAATTAACTGCTGATCTACTTTTAAAAGCTGAAGCAACTTTAAGATCATTAAACATTCCAAGACCTTACTACGGAGTATTTTCTCCTAAGGCTATGTTTAACTTAAAGAAATCTTTAACTAATGCTGGTTACTCAACTGGTGCTAATGCTTTAAGCATGGGTGCAGAAGAAACATTAAGAACTGGTTATGTAGGTACTGTATTTGGTATCGACCTTTTCGAAAATGCAAACATTGCGGCTGACCAATACGATGACGCAGTTGGTGGTGTATTCCACCCTCAAGCTTTGGGCTTAGCTATGAAATCAGATTTCAAAGTTGAAACTCAAAGAGATGCTTCATTAAGAGCAACTGAGATTGTTGGTACAGTTACTTACGGTACTGGAGTTATCAAAGATGACTTTGGTTGCCAAGTAACAACTGATGCGGCACTTTAATTAGTGTTCTTTAGTGGGGGATCTTGCCTAGCGGTATTTCCCCCGCTAACAATTAGGAGATTTTATTATGACGAATTTTACTGGGCTAAATGTAATTACAACTTCTGACGTAACAGCTTATCAGCCAGATGCTTTTGATTTTGGTATAGCTTCAGGAGATTCAAAAGTAACAACTTGGATTACAGAAACAACAAACGATATTTTAAGAGATTTAAGAATTAGATGGTGGCAAACATATAAGACAAATGTTTATACAGATATTACAGTTTTAAATACTGTAGAGTTAGAGCCAGATAGAGTTAACCTAGATCAATTCAAACGTGCTGGTGTTTATTTATTTTTATCTAAATTCTTTTTTCCAGCATTAACAAAATTTAGACCAGAAGCTGATAAAGATAGATTTGAAAGAATGATTGAACATTATAACAGTCAATATAATGTTGAGTTTCAAAAAATATTAGAAGATGGTGTTGAATATGACGCTGATGATAATCAAACTATATCAGTTGCAGAAAGAGAAAATTTACACGGCTACGGTAGATTGATTAGATAATGGCGTTAGATATTAAAGTTAATACAAATCTTAACAACGTTCAAAGTAGATATTCCAAATTTATTGGTAAGCTTCCTAGAATAATTACTAGAGGTTTAGAACAAGCGGGAGAAAATTTAAAAGAAGTAATAATTAGAAGAACTTCTGCTGGATTAGATTACAAAAGAAAAAGATTTCTACCTTACTCAGAAGCTTATTCAAAATTAAAAAATAAAACTAGAGTTGATTTACAAGACACAAATAGAATGTTACAAAATATTTCTTCAAGGATAGTTAATAGAAAAAGGGCTTCAGTTTATTTTAGAAGTAACCTTGAAGCAGAAAAAGCAATGTATCATCAAACAGGTGCGGGTAATTTACCTGTTAGAAGATTTTTTGATCATGATATAAAATTAAGACGTGTAATTCAAAAAAACTTTGTTAAATATATAACTAAACAAATTAGAGGATTGGGATTATGAGTGTACGAGAAGATATTGCAAGTAACATATTAACTTCAATTCAAGCTATTAGTAGTCCAACTATTAAAAAAGCTACAAGACAACCTTTTCCATTAGATGAATTATCTGAACAACAATATCCAGCAGTTCTAGTTCAAACACAATTAGAAACAAAAGAAGATCAAGAATTAGGCGGTGGTGCTAGAACAAGAATTAATACATTAGAATTTTTAATTACAGGTTATACTAAAGGTGCAGAATCTAATATAGACACAGCAAGAAATGAATTAGCTGAAGCATTAGAAAACAAACTTGAAGAAGATATTACAAGAGGTGGAAATGCTTTAGATACAGAAGTTATTGAAATAGAAACTGATGCTGGACAATTATTTCCTTACGGTGCTATTTCAATGGTTGTAAGAGTAATATATGAACATCAATCAGGAACTGCATAATGAATATTTTTGATAAATTACATAAGAAAATTGATAAGATAGAAAAAAAAGCTGATGAAGTTTCTACGCTTTGTGTGGAACTAAGAGATGTTTTAGAAGAACTTGAAGAAAACCCAGATATGATTGAAGAAAATTTAGATGAAGATTTATTAGAAGAAGATGAACTTGAAGAAGATGAATAAATAATTTATAAAGGTTATTATGGCTAAAGATATTAAAATGTATAAAGGAACTGACGAGATTACAATCAATGAAAACAATCTTGCACATTATGAAAAACTTGGATATAAGACTACTAAAGAAACCATACAACAAGAAGAATTAAAGGAGAATAATTATGGCTACTCATCACGGAAAAGAGGGCGTAGTAAAGACAGGAGCTAACACTACTGGAGAAGTTACTTCGTTCACTTTAGAAACAACAGCAGATGTAGTTGAAGATACTGCATTATCAGATTCAGCAAAAACTTTCCTTGCTGGAAGAACTTCATTTTCAGGAACTATCGAATGTCATTTTGACGAAACAGATACTTCTCAAGAAGAATGCACAGTAGGATCAAGTTTAACTTTCACATTATTACCAGAGGGTGATTCAAGTGGAGATGCGTCTTATTCAGGTTCTGGTATTGTAACAGGTATGTCTATCAACTCTACTTTAGATGGTGTTGTTGCTAGAAGTATTACTTTTCAAGGAACAGGTGCTTTAACTGTAGGAACTGTCTAATCTAATTTATGTCAGTCATTGATAGAGTTAAATCTCATTTTGAAAGTATTGAGCATATTCAAATCGAAGTAGAACAATGGAAAGATGAAAATGGAAATCCATCAGTCTTTTATTGTGAGCCTATAACACTTGAAGAAAAAACTAAACTACAATTAAAAAGTTCTGGTTCAAACGATTCTAGTATTTTAGCTGATTTGCTAGTGATGAAGCTGTTAGTTAAAAATGAAAAAGGTGATTTAGTCAAAGCCTTTCAACCAGAAGATAAGTTTGCTTTAAAGAAAAAAGCTGACGTACAAGTTATTGGTTTTATCGCTTCAAAAATTCTTGAAGGCACATTCTACGAGGACGCTGAAAAAAAGTAGAAAGCGACACTGATACCCTAAATATATTAGTGATCGCTGATAGGTTAAAAGTTCCTATTCAAAAAGTACTAGATATGCCTGTCAGCCATTATAATCTTTGGTTAGCCTACTTGAAAAAAGAGCAAGAACAATATAAAACAAGTAAATCATTAGCTGAAGCAAAAAGGTTTAAAAAATAATGGCAGATATTAAGATAGACATAATAGCACGAGATAAATCCCAAAAGGCTTTAAACAATCTCAACAAAAATTTAAATAAAAGCAAAGTTTCTGTTTTTAATTTAAAGAATGCTTTAATTGCTATTGGGTCATCTGTTATCATCAAACAATTTTTTACACTTTCAAATACAGTTCAACAATTAGAAAATAGATTAAAACTTGTAACAACTTCTACTGAACAACTTAATAAAGTTTATGATGAACTATTTCAAATCTCTAGAAGAACTAGAGGGGGTTTAGCAGAAACAGTTGAACTTTATCAAAAACTTGCATTACAATCTCAAAGTTTAGGTTTAGCAAGTGAAGATTTATTACAGATTACAGAAAACGTTAACAAAGTTATTGGTATAGCGGGTGTAGGCTCTATACAGGCAAGTTCTGGTATTCTACAGTTATCACAGGCTTTTGCCTCAGGAAGATTACAAGGGGATGAATTTAGAAGTATCTCTGAAAACATTCCACCGTTACTTGATATATTTGCAAAACAATTAGGTGTTACTAGAGGAGAACTAAAGAAATTAGGATCAGAGGGTAAAATTACTTCTGAAGTTATTGCTAAAGCATTATTAGTTGAAACAGAAAATATTAATGAAGCTTATTCAAAATTAGCACCAACGCTAGGACAAGCCACAACAAGAATAGTAAATAGTTTTACTAACTTAACTAAAAAATTTAACGAAACAACAGGCTTTGCAAACAAAACCGCTAATGTAATAGTTAAAATTTCAGATGCGATTGATAATCTAAGTTTCAGTATAGAAAGTTTAGACCCAAGAGTATTTCAAGCAATGGCATTAATATTAGGAAGAACTTATATAAGTGTAGATGAAATCCAAAAAGCAATCTACAGAATGTCTATCACAAATCCTTATGATGGCGCAATACATGCTGGTATGAAACTACATGAAATTCAAGAATCTATTTTAGTTCCAATACATGCATTTGAACATGAACTTTCTGTTGAAATACCAAGTGCAACAGATAAAGCTATTGCGAAATTTAGAGAACTTAACGAGGGTGAATTAAATAAATTAAATAGTAAATTAAATAATGTTGAGATGACTATTGCTGAGGGTATTAATTCTGGCATAACTCAAATGTCACAAGGTTTAGCAAGATCAATAGTTTTCGGAGAAAGCTTACAAGATGTATTGGCAAATTTAGCCAGAAATATTTTAGTTAATATTCTTTCTACTTTAATAGAACAAATAGTTAGAGAAAAAATTTTAGTTAGTTTAAATAATTACAAATTAACACAATTAAGTGGGCAATTAGCAATCGAACAATTAATCACAGAAGAAAAAAGAAAACAGGCGGCATACAGTTCTGGTGGTAGTTCTTCAATGGGAAGTTCTTTAGTAAGTACAGCTTTATCATTTTTTGATGGTTTTGCTAATGGTGGTGCAGTATCAAAAGGAAAACCAATAGTAGTTGGAGAGCGTGGTGCAGAATTATTCATTCCTAATCAATCTGGTCAAATAACTCAAAGTGCTAGAGGAACAGGCGGTGGACAAACTACAGTTAATTTTAATATAAATACTTTAGATGCTTCTGGTTTTGAAGACTTGCTAGTTAGATCAAGAGGAACTATAACACAATTAATTAATAACGCTGTCAATGAACGTGGTAGAGAAAGTTTAATATAATGGCTGGTGCTTTTCCAATATCAACTGCTCAATTTAGAACTTTAGGAATTAAATCAATCCAAAGTACAATTATTTCTAAATCTGTTTCTGGTAAAAAACTTTCAAGACAAATAGATAATCAACGTTGGTCTTTTACTGTTGAAATAATTGCCGCTAAACGATCTGATGTTTATGGAGAACTTATGGCGTTTATTGTTAAGCAACGTTCTGGTAAAGAAAATTTTACAATCGTTCCACCAGAAATAGAAGACGCTAGAGGAACAGCTTCTGGTACACCAAATGGAACAGCTAGTGCTGGTGCTACTTCAATTACACTTGCTGGAACAGGAACAGGAACATTAAAAGCTGGAGATTTTATTAAATTTGCTTCGCATGATAAAGTTTATATGGTCGTTGCAGATCAATCAGATATTTCAACAGGAACTTTAACTATAGAGCCACCTTTAACAACAGCGATAACTAATTCAGATATTCAATTCGATAATGTTCCATTTACCGTATATCTTACTAACGATATACAAGAATTTGGCGTAGTTGGTAATGACAAAGATGGAAATTTATTGTATCAATTCGAAATGGACGTTGAAGAAGCGTTATAGATGACAAAATATTTAGTGAAACATTGGGTCAGTGCTGACTTCATAGCAGAAAAAGTTATTGATGAATCTCAGTTAGACCAAACAAAGAATGATCTAAAACAAAATACTATTCCTGATGGAAGTTTTAGTTTTGTTATGATAAAAGGAACTGAGAAAATAGAACGAACAACTTACGAGAAATATGACGAGAAACTTAACTTCAGCAATAAAGACGGCTCTAGCGACAAATGATATTAGACCCGTTCATCTTCTCACTATTGGGTTCAGTACTCCTGTTAATTTTACTGACTGTTCTTTTTCATTAACATCTTCAGTTTCAGGTAGTTCAGTTACTTATAATCCATCAGATTTTGTTATTGGTGTTTCAGATTTTTCAGAAGAAATAGACGTTACGAAATCAAGTTTAACTATTTCATTATCTGGTGCTGACCAAACTTTTATATCAACTGTTCTTAATGAAAATATTACAAATGATGAAGTTACTATTTTTAGAGGTTTATTAGATACCAACAATTCTTTAATCGCTGATCCTTTTTTATTATATCAAGGCAACATAGAAAATTTTGCAGTTAATGAAAGTGATAAAGATAGTGTTGTTAATTTAACAGTAGTTTCACATTGGGCTGATTTTGAAAAAAAAAATGGAAGAAAAACAAACAATACATCACAACAAAGATTTTTTAGTACAGATGTAGGAATGGATTTTGCTTCCCAAACAGTTTTAGATGTAAGATGGGGTAGGGAATAATGGGCTTCGGTGGTTTCGGTGGATTTATAAGTTCTGTTACAAGTTTCTTTTCTAATATGAATCCTGTTGTAAAAATAATTGCAACAGTTGCTTTGGCTTGGGTGTTTCGACCTAAAACACCAGATCTACCAGATTTCGGTACATCAGAATTTGATGATTTTGAAAAAGGTATTTTAATTAATAAACAATCTAATGACGCTAATATTCCAGTTGTGTATGGAACAAGATTACTTGGTGGAACGAGAGTTTTTATAGAATCTTCGGGAGAGGATAATAATTACTTATACGTTGCTTTAGTAATGAGTGAGGGGGAAATAAATGGAATTAGTGAAATAAGAATTGATGATAGAGTAGTTACTTTTGATGGTGCTTTTGCAGATAATACACAAGTTGAAGTTGATAGTTCTGATGAAAATTATTATAGAGATGATGAAAGTTTAATTACGGTAGAGCCTCATTTTGGAACAGATGGTCAAGCTTCATCAAGTTTGTTATCTGAATTAGATAGTTGGGGTGCTAATCATAAATTATCTGGTATTTCTTATTTAGCTTTAAAGTTTAAATGGAATCAAGATATTTTTAATTCAATTCCTAAAATACAAGCTGTAGTTCAAGGTAGAAAAGTTAAAACCTATAATGCAAGTTTAGTAGAACAATCTGCTTCTTTCACAACTAATCCCGCTTGGTGTTTGTTAGATTATTTAACTAATGAAAGATATGGAAAAGGTTTATCAACTGATGAAATAGATTTACAAAGTTTTTATGATGCTTCACAAGTTTGCGAAACACAAGTAACGCCATATTCAGGTGGAAGCGATATTAATTTATTTGACGCAAATGCAGTTTTAGATACTTCTAAAAAAATATTAGAAAATGTTAGAGAACTTTTAAAAGGTTGTAGAGGCTACTTACCTTATACACAAGGTAAATATAGTCTTGTTATCGAAACAACTGGAACAGCTTCTATAACTTTAACTGAAGATGATATTATTGGTGGTTATAATTTATCAAGTCCAAGTAAAAATGAAAAATATAATAGAGTTATTGTTTCATATGTAGACCCAGATCGTAATTGGCAAGTAAATGAAGTTCAATATCCACCTATAGATGATTCTGGTTTGCCAAGTGAAGATCAACACGCAACAATGAAAGCTAGTGATGGTGGGTTTTTATTAGAGGGTAGATTTGATTTTGGTAAAGTAATAACTTCTCCATATCAAGCTGAAGAAATGGCGGAAGTAATTTTAAGACGAACTAGACAAGCAACAAGACTTTCAATTAATGTTTCATTTAGTGCTTATGATTTAGCGATTGGAGATATTGTAAATGTTACACATAGTTCATTAGG
>Ga0196899_1000203_pt1 | contig 31319 bp, 52 predicted proteins | sample VirMetDEL_Sep_01_FD_169095 | JGI IMG/M metagenome (GOLD analysis project Ga0196899, IMG submission 169095) | Aqueous microbial communities from the Delaware River and Bay under freshwater to marine salinity gradient to study organic matter... | ecosystem: Environmental > Aquatic > Marine >... | reverse complement strand
AATGAAAACAATCTGATAGCCAAACGAAATAATATTATACAAATACCGTCGCAACTTGCGACACTGTAAAATGCTAAGTCATTGAAATTGAACAAAACAGACTGTCGCAACTTGCGACACTTTACATTAGCATCAGCATTTGATAGAACAGTGTTGTCGCTGGCAATCACGCCAAGCGCACCGGCCTTGGAGGGCCACACATTATGACACAGAAAATCGACATTAAAACTGCCATGAATTTCCTTATCGTTTTCGACAATGCTGAAAGCAATTTCGCGCAGTCGCAAGCCGATACATTCGCGGAACGCTTCCCCGAAATTCGCAAGGCTTGCCAGCACATTGTGAAGCATGTTGGCAAGGCTGTTAAAAAAGAACGTGACGCCAAGCTGCGCGAATTGGGCCTTGCGTATGTTGTGAACGATGCTGCCAAGCGCGACATTATCGCGGCATATGTCACGATTGCCGGAAAGCAAGGGACCGCCATTGGCAAGGCTGCCAAGGCTGGCAAGCTTGGTAAATGTTCCACTATTCGCGGGGCAGTCGCGTCATTCAATCGCGCCAACAAAACAACGCCGCCACAGCAACGCGCACCAAAATCAGGCCAAGGCAAGACAAAGCAAGTCTCTTTTGTTGCCAAAGGTAAAAAGCCTGTAACGCTTGCAGACAAGCTGGCCGCGCTTGAAGCATTCGCCGAAGCGCAAGGTTTTAGCTTCACTGACTTTGTTGCCGAATGGACAGAGGAAGTCGAAGCTGGCGACACTGGCAAGAAAGCTGCCAATGGCTAAACCGTCGCAACTTGCGACAGTCAACAATGGGTCAGCCTTCGGGCTGGCCCTTTTTTTGTGCCTTGATTTTGGTGCTGATTTTGGTCAGATAGTAATATGGGGTTGTGGGTAGTTAGATAGTAATATGGGGTATGGGGTATGGGGTGCCGCATTTGACATAAGGAATTGACGGTGCTAGTATGGGGGAACGCTTGAGAAGGCGTGTGACTTCAACCCTTACCGTCGCAACTTGCGACACTATGAGGAGAAAAAAATGACTGAGGTATTTCTGGTGACTATCAAGCATGACGGCGAAGGCTACACTTCCTCTAATGCAAAGGCTGGTGATTGGCTGTGCTTCCGTAGCACACACAATCTTGAGTCTGCTACCCACATGGCAGATGAGTTGCGTGATGGCGGGAACGAGGTGAAGGTTCAATCTGTTCTTTTGGATGCAGATGGAAAGGTGCATGTGTAATGAAAGCATTTGAGAATGACCGCATCGTGCCTATTGCCAGCGCACGATTACGTTCTGCCGGTACGTGTGAGCGTATCTCGCACAGCGAATCACGTGTGCATGATCGCAAGCTGTATCCTGTACTGGATCAGGGTGTGATGATGTCTGCGCAGAATTGGCAAGCGTACCATGATGCGTTGAAGCAAGAGCGTGTGCGTACCGCAATGCGGGAAGTGCGCGAGAAGTTGGCCGCAAGGCAATCACAAGTGTCGCAACTTGCGACAGTCCTACCATTCAAGGGAGAGTAACATGGAAGTGCGTTTTATTGACAAGCCAACGGTGCAATACATCCTGCGTGAGATACGCAAGGTGGCCACCAAGTGGAATGTTGTTGTCGAGCATGATGGGCAGGGTATGTACACTGTCAAGACAACCAAAGGCAAGACTGTGTTCGTAGCATTGAAGGGGCGGCGTGACTACCTTACACGCTGGCACCCGAAATTGCTGGAACGATTTGATGCAACCTATGTAGCGGAGTGAGTGATATGGTATTATATGTTCTGAAATGGTCTTTAATATTGGCATACTGGATTCTGGCTTGCCATCTGTTCTTCACAGAAACAACAGACCCGAAGATTGCCTATGGTGTGTTGTCAATGGCTGAAGCGTTGGGCCTGATCTTCATGGCCTTTGGGTTCTTCCTTCTATTTGCTTTGGGGTGGAAAAGATGATGAATGATACCGTAAAATTTCGCATGTCTGCCTATGAAGAACACAAGCTAGACTGTGCTGGTCATTGCCAGCCCATTGACTGGCCGTCGTTCAAAAAGATATGGATTGAGAATCGTGAAGAGTGGTCCGCTTCAATTTGTGCGGCCACTAGCCTAGCAACCAAACGCCATGAGGAGAGCGTTTGACATAAGAAATTGCGTATGCTAATGTATATGCACAATGTGAATGGCAACTGTAACAAAGGAGAAAAAGCCATGTTCAAGTATCTGTTTAATTCCGACTACCGCAATGCCAAGTCTGCCTATCGCTGGTGGACAAAGCAGGGCGTCAAGCCAACCATCGTCCGTGATGTTGACTTTGCCGACTACGCCACCTATTCTTGCCGTAGGCATGAGATGGTGCAGCTTGGTAATACCAAGTTTTACTTTCCGTATAACATGCGGAAGGGCGGTGCGTTCTATAATCTGCATCGCATTGTGTCCAAGAATGGCAACGATTACGTTATTCACCGGACATAGACTGTCGCAAGTTGCGACACTTCGGGGTGGTGCAATGTCGTGCCACCCCCAACCCCAACAAGTGAGGCCACTATGATTATCTATGACCTGTCCAAAGTTCCTGCTGACGTTGTTGCACAGATACACGCCAGCCCCAAGTTCACCAAGTGGTTCAGCGAGTTTCCTACAAAGCTGCTGAACATTGACAACCCCAAGACTGTCAAGGGTGAGAAGTATGGCATTCGCACAGCAGTGCTGTATCTTTCGCCAGCGTCTTCCAGCGGTGTCAATCTATGTGCTATGGCCGGTGTCGCCAAGTGCATTGACGCTTGTCTCAACACGGCAGGGCGTGGTGCTATGTCATCTGTTCAGATGTCACGCCTACGCAAGACATTGTTCATGTTGCAATATTGGGATGACTTCAAGGCCATGCTGTTGTCCGAAGTGCTGGCACATGCCAAGTACTGCGCCAAGCATGACTTGCGTTGTGCTGTCCGTCTCAATGGCACGACGGATATTCGCTGGGAAAACAAGTTGTGGGATGAGATGGTGTCGCTTCATCGTGATCACGGTGTGCAATGGTACGACTATACCAAGATTGCCAACCGCATGGTGCCTGATCTGTCTATCTATGACCTGACGTTCAGTTACAGTGGTGTGGAGCAATACCAGCGTTATGCACAGACTGCTATTGACATGGGTATGCGTTTGGCTGTAGTGTTCCGCTATCGCACACAGATACCCAAGCATTTTATGGGCATGGATGTGGTCGATGGTGACGACAGCGACCTGCGCTTTATTGAGCCGCAGGGTGTGGTGTCTGCCTTGTATGCCAAAGGCAAGGCTGTACGTGACACCAGTGGTTTTGTAATCGGTTAACCGTCGCAACTTGCGACAGAGGAGATGTAAATGACTTACGCAGTACACATGCAGACTTTGGAAAACTATGGCGCACATGATGATGACGGCAAGTTTGAGAATGGCAACGCATACTGGAAATTCAAAGGCGGTGACACATACCTTGTGTCTGGCGTTGACCGACCAGCCGATGCAATGGCATTCATCATGGCTACCTTTGCTGTCAACAGTGTTGGCCTCAAAGAGATACCAACAGACGTTGAGACACAGGCAGAATGGGAAGCCAAGCTGTCTGATTTGAGTGAGGACTATCAGGAGTTCCTGTGGGAGACTGTCAACCGTGTCGATGTCAAGGCTTTCTTTAATGGCACAGAAGCACCGCGATACTACCACCAAGCTGCACATGCGCAGGGAAAGGTATTGACAGATGACTGATATTACAAATGCCGCAATGGCAATAGAGGCATGGTCAGATTTCAAACGTGAGGCCGCATGGCAGATGGCTGATGACATCATTGACGAGTTTGACTTGACACTTGAAGATTTGGACACTATAAAACAGTTCCAGTGTATCGGCACAGATGATGACAAGGAAATCATCTGGTGGATTGAGGATGAGTTGAAGGAGAGGCAACGTGATAAAGAGAGTTAATCCTATAGCAAAGTCTATGGCACACAATCGTAGGCGCACGTCTACACATGTGGAGCAGCCAAAGAAGGGCAAAGGTTCCTACAACAGAAACAAGGAGAATGACAATGCACGGAAACATGAATCAGGTGAAACGTCTAGCACGAAAGCAACCGATTAAGCGTCGTCGCCAGCCGTGGAAGATTACACGTGCTGCACAGCGTCGTGATAAGCAGTACCGCCAGAACGCAACCTTTGCGAGTGGTGCTGGCCGGTCACGTTTACGGAGTGCTTAACCGTCGCAACTTGCGACACTGAGGAGGGAACAATGGAATACACAGCAGCAGACTACAACGTAACAATCTTTCGTGGCCATGTGCGCGAGGATGGCTACAAACTTTGGGGCATACGTAGGTGGAATGGGGAGAAGATACTGGACTATCGTCACCCCAAGACCTATGCCAAACAGGAAGTGGCAAAAGATAAGGCACGTACTAAGAGGCATAACCTGAACCGTAAACGTATTACTCAAATAAAAGTAGATCGCGGCTGTGAAGTGTGCGGTATGCAAAAAAGAAACATACACAAAAAGTATCAGAAAGCATTTGCCTATCTGTTGCAGTTTGATCACCTGAATCCAGACGATAAGTTATACAACGTGTGTGACATGGCGGGACGTTCATGGAAGGTTATACAAGCAGAGATTGACAAGTGCCGTGTGGTATGTTTCCCTTGCCACACTAAACACACAGCAACGCAACGCAAGAGAGGAGAGATACAGTGAATAACATTTGGAAACTAATCATGGACAGTCGATACAACCCGCTGTCCCACATACCTGACAACAACACACGGCACATGGTGATGCAGGTGCTGGCATGGATGTGGTGTATCATCTTCAGCATGTCTGTGGGTAGTGTCGTGGTGTTTGGCATCAGTGCCATTGCCCATGCCCTGTTGATTGCTGGCGTGTTCATCACGGCAGGTGTGTTTGAAACAGCCAGACGTAAGCCGCAGTATTTCGGTGGTTTAGGTAGAGGCAATGGGGGTGAGCATGAGTGAACAAGAAAAGCTGGATTGGGTTAGCTTTGCCATACAAGAAGCAATCAATGGAAATATGGATGAACTAGAACAGGCACTAGAGTTTGTGGAGGAGTTGCGTGATGGAGGTGAGCATGAATGAAGAAGAACTACAACTAGACCATGAGCCTAGCTTTGACCATTGGGCAAAATGTATTGCCGATGAAGACATTGCAACAGGTGAGTGTACTAATTGGGATTATGCTTATGAACAGGCGTGGCATTTACTGGATGCTGAATACAACTACAGCTACGAATATCAATGGAGGTGAGCATGACTGATAATGAGATTCTGACAAAGGCAGAGGTTTTAGAAGAACTAACGAAGTTATACGACATTTGTATGAACAGCAGTTCTGAACTTGATGATAGCTGGTTTCGTATAGCTGGTGCAATTTCAAACGCAGAAGATGTAGTAATACAGGAGATGAAACATGAATAGGTTTTTGATTGAAGACACGCCAGCGGACATCGCCAAGTCATTGTGTGACCAGCACGTTGTCAAGATGCCATTGGAAGAAGCGCAGATGTTATGTACTACACTGTGGCATCATGCACCGGAGTATGCAGAAGAGCGTGGGCTGTACAAGCCTGTACATCAGAAGCATCCCTGTACATTGTGGGCAATGGAGAATCGTGCCAATTACCGCTGGGCTTACAGCCTGTACACATCCATGCTGTGTGAGTATCACCACAGATACGGCAAGTGGCATGGTGCTGGCAAGCACAGCATTGCATTATACGAGGGGCGGCGTCTGCTACCTGACGGTGACGTAACACCTCACCCGCAATGCTTCAGCGGACATGATGACTGCAAGACAGACGAGGATTGGCCTATCGTTGCATACCGTGCGTTTTACAAGGTTGACAAGATGCGGTTTGCTAGGTATAACAAGGGTCGTGAGATGCCAGATTGGATGAAGGAGTGTGCAGCATGAAGACTATAATAGTGAACATCAAACACGAAGACCGCACCATCCTTGAACGGAAGGTGGAGGATTACTTTCGTGGCTATCACCCATTCGGGTATGGCACTAGGCTGGAGACACCAGCGTACTACGACGAAGACCAGCAATGTTGGGTGGCTGTGATATCCCGACACACCTCTTGTGATTAAAAGGAGAAGATGATATGACAGAGAAAAGCATAGAAAACATGACACAGAAAGAAAGAATTGCGTATTGGGATAGAGTTCGTAAAGAGGAAGAACAAGATCGTGAGGATCGGATAAGGCAACTTACCGAAGAACAACGTGATGTCCTTGTAAAAATGCACAAAGAACTTAGTAGTGTTCTTTTAACTGCCTTGTACAATGACATGGGAGGCATTCGTTGTCTATCCGTGCTTGAACTTCAAGACTTGGAAGATACTATGAACAGGTTTCAGCGTCAGTTTAACTTGGAGGGAATTACTTAATGTTTGAAGCAGCAATTGTTTGCCTTGCATTGAACATCTACCATGAGGCCCGTGACCAGCCCTTTATAGGGCAGGTTGCGGTAGCCCAAGTGGTAATGAACAGAGTATATGACGATAGGTATCCTGACACTGTATGTGATGTCGTCAAACAGGGGCCAACATATTCATGGAAGCCGGACTTTCCTGTACGCCATCGCTGTCAGTTTAGCTGGTACTGCGACGGTAAGTCAGACAAGACACCTGACCAGACAGCGTGGCAGCAAGCTACGTTGATTGCACAGGGTGTGTACACAGGCAACCTTGATGACTTCGTTGAGGGTGCCACACACTACCATGCAACCTACGTCCTGCCCGAATGGGCAGAAAGCAAAGTGCCTGTCGTACAGATAGGTGACCACATGTTCTACAGGTGGGATTAACGCTTGACTTACGCTCTTGTTATCTATATAACAGAGTATCACTTGCCCTTCGGGGCTTTAACCGTCGCAAGTTGCGACACTATGAGGAGAAAAAATATGCCACTAGATTTTACAGCAGAAGAACTCATCCCAGAACACATCAACTTTCCCGTTAAGTTTGAGCCAACGAAGTACAACAAATCTAAGTATGTTATCAATGGAAACACGGGTGATTACCTTGGTATTGTCGGTACAAAGTTTAATTGTGTCGATCACGGTACATTCTTTACCCGTGCGCATAACGCTGTGTCAGAGCATCTTGGAGAGGAGTTCTGTGATAGCATGAACATCAACTTCAGGGCTGCACGTAACAATGCGTGGATTATGATGGACATGGTAATGCCTAACGTGCTGCGTAAGATTCAATCAGACAAGCACACAACAACGATTGCACCGCGATTGATTGCCTTACATGGCATTGATGGTAGCTGTTCCAATCAAGTATACTTCGGTTCTATTGATTTCTTCTGCACAAACGGGATGATCACTGGAGACTTTGATCAGGTTAAGCGGAAGAATACATCTAACTTTGACATCGAAAACTTCATCAAAGAATTGAAGAACACCATGTCAGACTTCAATGAATCGGCTGACAAGTATCAGAGTTGGGCTGAGAAGCATCTGTATACTATGGATGTCAAAGAAATGCTGGGACACATAATGTCAAAACAAATGTCTGAAAAGATGTTCAGCTTGTATAATCACGAGGCTGCTACCCGTGGCCAAAATGTATGGGCATTATATTCTGCCTTCACTAACTACTCTAGTCACGCTGACATAGGCAATGGGTTTGCGTTGAAGAATACAGGCAACGATACCCAAGCAGAAAACATGTGGAAGCGTGAGCAAGAAGTAGCAAAGTGGACTAGCGCACCACAGTTTCGTCAACTGGTGGCAGCATAATGAAATACTCACTACAGAGTGTGGTAGATGATTACTACAATTCCTATGAGTTCAATAACTTACGGGATGAAACTAAGAAACAGTATCAATATCATCTAAAAATTATGCTGGACACTGTAGTGGAAAGCAAAGCTATTCGGGATAGGCAATGTGACAAAGTGTCATCCCGAATGGCCAAGCTGGCCTACAATCAGTGGTGCGACAGAGGCATTCACTTAGCTAATCATGTGCTGTCTACTTCTCGCATTCTATTTAATCATGGTCTACACATGGAGATGACTTTGGTGAATCCATTTTTGGCTGTCAAAAAACGCCCTGTGAGCGTCCGTAGAACTGTGTGGAGTAGGCAACAGGTACAGGACTTCTTAGACTCGGCCTACGGCGATTTTAGCACCCGTAACGTGGGTTTAATCGCACAGATGGCATATGAATGGTGCCAGAGATTGGGTGACATGCGGCTACTGACTTGGGATGCATTGGATTTGTCTGGGTCACGTGTGTATATCAAGCAATCGAAACGTAAGGCAGAGGTATTTTTGCCAATATCGCAACAATTAACAGAGATGTTAATAGAACAAGAGAGCGACTTTGGTTTTCAACCTTACGTAGCACCTATGACAGAACCAATACGAGGTGTTTACAAACCTTATACAGTTAACCGGCTACCTAAAGTTGCACGTCGTATCATGCGGGATGCTGGATTACCTGATGAGTTGAGGTTGTCTGACCTTCGGCGTACTGGTACAACTGAGATGGTTGAGGCCGGTGTATCTATGGGCAATATTATGTCGGTTACAGGACATGCTAATCCACAAAGTGTAAAGCCTTACATGAAAAACACTTTTGCTAGTGCAGATTTAGCATTGACGAGTCGTCAAAATCGTGATATTAAGACATCGTGATTGCCCAACGGACTATATATAAACATATATAATAGGAATATATACAATGGATATAAAAATGTTTGTAGAAGACTTGGATATTCCTGCAGGGGAAACTCGTAGGCTTAATTGTCCTGTATGTAGATCGTACAAGACATTTACTGCCACAAATAATATGGGTTCTCTTTTGTGGAATTGTTACAAGGCATCTTGCAGTGTAGGTGGAACAGCACGTGTGAAACTTACATTGAATGATCTTCGTAACATGAATAAACCTAACTCTGTAACTGAACCATTTGTACTACCAGAGTATGTGGTATCTCGTGATTCAGATGTAGCAGAGTGGGCATCAGAATTGTATGGCTTGAATGCAGAAGAACTTGGTCTTTTGTACGATGTAAAGGATCACAGAGTTGTTTTTCCTATCGTACATGACAACAAGATTGTGGATGCAGCAGGTCGTGCAATGGGCAAGAAGCTACCTAAATGGAAAAGATATGGAAATAATAGCTTGCCATATGTTTCTGGTAGTGGTAATGTCGCTGTTGTTGTTGAGGACTGTGTTAGCGCAGCCGTTGTTGGTGGTTACGGTTCCTTTGTCGGGGTTGCTCTTCTAGGTACATCGTTATCTGAAGCGCATAAAGGGTATCTAACGCAGTTCTCAACAGCCATTATGGCACTAGACCCCGACGCATTGCCAAAGACGCTACAGTTTGCTAAAGAGTTAAGAGGATACGTAAACGATGTGAAAGTGCTTCGTTTACATGACGACATCAAATACCGAACCCGACAAGACGTGGATAAGCTGCTTGCTTTCCGCTAGTATAAAGGAGAAAACCAATGGAATTATCAATCATCAGAAGTTTGATGGACAAAGAGTTTTACGACAATCATCGTGGAGCCAAATGCCCTGACCGTCTTTTTGGTGCAGATGCACGTAAGATCAAGAAGACCATTGACATCGCAATGGAGCGATACAACCGGAGTGTAACACCGGAAGAAACAGAAGCACTGTTCCTGTCAAACAACCCGTCTATGACCACTGCTAACAAGCAATCCTTTGAGTTGCTGTTCAAGCAGATCAGGAAAGAAACACCTATGGGTTCAGACGTGGCACAGGAAGTGTTGTCTAAACTGTTTCAACAGGTGGTAGGCACAGACATTGCTGAGTTAGGCTTTGACTATGTGAATGGTGATCAAGCCAGCCTTGAAAAGCTACGCATGATACTTGAGCAGTACAATGACGACTTCTTGCCTGATCTCAATGTAGAGTGGGATGACATCGACATTGACACGCTGCTTGCTAAGAATGATCTTGAAGCACGTTGGACATTCAACATACCAACACTTGGTCGGCAGGTTGATGGTATCAATGCAGGTCATCTAATTGAGATTGGCGCACGGCCTAACACGGGCAAGACATCGTTTCATGCCAGCTTGATTGCTAGTCCCAATGGTCTTGCTGCACAGGGTGCTAACTGTATAATCCTGTGCAATGAAGAAGGTAGTCACCGTGTCGGCGCACGATATCTGACAGCAGCAACTGGTATGACAATGCAGCAGGTAAAACAAAACCCATCCCGTGCTAGGGATTTATATTCACCTATCAAGGAACGCATTAAGATTAAAGATGCTACAGGTCGTGACATGTCGTGGGTAGAGTCGGTCTGCAAGACGTATAAGCCTGATGTGATCCTGCTAGACATGGGAGATAAGTTTGCTAGGTCTGGTGGCTTTGCCCGTCCTGACGAGGCTTTGAAAGCGAATGCTATACATGCTCGTATGATTGCAAAGCAATATGAATGTGCTGTATTCTATATGTCTCAGCTAAGTGCAGAGGCAGAGGGTAAGGTTCTTCTCAATCAATCTATGATGGAAGGATCACGTACAGGCAAGGCAGCAGAGGCAGACCTTATGCTGCTCATCGCTAAGAACCCAATGACCCAAGAGGATGACCCTAACATTGAAGACTTACAGCGTCACATCAATGTGGTTAAGAACAAGCTGTCCGGTTGGCATGGTGTAGTTACATGTGAGTTAGATTATCGCACAGGAAGGTATACAGCATGATCCAGCAGTTTCTTTTTGATCTAGAGGATTATGATCTTGTTGAAGGTGACGGTAAGACATGTAACAAATGCAAAAAGCATTTACCCTTTTCAGCCTTTAGCTGGCATTCTGGTGCAAACTACTTGCGTCCTGAATGTAAAAAGTGTAATACAGAACTAAGTAAAGTTCGTAATGCTTTGAGGCAGCAATACGGTATGCCCGATAAAGATCATGTTTGCCCTATATGTCTTGAAGGTGAGGAATCTGTAGCAGGTAAGGGTAACATGAAAAATGGTGCATGGGTTATTGATCACTGCCATGATACTGACACATTTAGGGGATGGTTATGCCACAAATGTAATAGATCATTGGGTGGGTTTGACGATAGCGTAGAAGTATTGAAGAGAGCAATACAGTACCTAATGAAACATAAGGAGAGAATAAATGAAACTGACACTTGATGTTGAGAACACAGTCACACACCGTGACGGCAAGATGCACCTTGATCCATTTGAGCCAGAGAACTCTTTGACTATGGTGGGTATGCTGACTGACCAAGGTGTTGAGCGTATCGTTACCTTTGACCACAGTGAGGTAGAGGCAGATGAATTTGGGCATACTGTTGTACAAGAATGGTTAGACAAAGCTACTATCCTCATCATGCACAACGCAGCACACGACTTGCTGTGGCTCTGGGAATCTGGCTTTAAATATGATGGTCCTGTCTTTGACACGATGTTGGCAGAGTATGTCTTGCAGCGTGGACAGAAGGAACCACTGTCGCTTGAGGCTTGTGCAAACAGGTATGAACTTGATACTAGGAAGCAAGACACATTGAAAGAATATTTCAATAAGGGATACAGCACAAAAGATATACCACACGATTTGCTGTCTAGTTACTTGTCTTCAGACCTTGAAGCTACGCAGCAGCTATCAGATCGTTTGTATCAGCGTCTTAATACAGTCGATGACGCTGGTCTTATGGACACTGTTACACTGACTAACAGGGTAGCTGTATCTCTCTCTCGCATGTATCAACGTGGTTTCAATGTTGATATGGATAAGCTGCAAGAGGTTCGTACTGAGTTTGAGAATGAACGTGCTGATCTTGAAAAGGAACTACAAAAACAGATAACAGATTTGATGGGCGATACGCCTGTAAATCTAAACAGCCCAGAGCAATTGTCTCAGGTTATCTACAGCAGAAAGCCTGTTGACAAATCTATGTGGCAAAACTCTTTTGACCCTTACATGGCAAAAGCAAACTATAAGCAAGCTGTCAAAGATAATTCTGTGCATGTGTATAAAACTAAAGCAAAAAGGTGTGGTACGTGTTTTGGTAATGGTAAGTATTACAAGAAAAAGAAAGACGGCTCTAACTTTGCAAAACCTACAAAGTGTCCAGATTGTGGTGGCATTGGGTATCAATTTGTAAGCACAGGCGAGTTGGCAGGATTGAAGTTTTCTGCACCCACAGCTAAGTGGGTTAGTGCGCATGGGTTCACAACAAGTAAAACAAACTTGGATATCCTTGAGGGTTTTGCAAAAGAACGAGGCATGGAACAGGCAATGAGTTTTCTACATAAAGTAAAACGCCTAAGTGCTTTGGATACTTACCTGTCATCTTTTGTAGACGGCATTGAAACCTTTACAAAGGCAGACGGTAAGCTGCACGTAAGACTGCTTCAACATCGTACAGCCACTGGACGATTTAGTGGGGCAGACCCAAATATGCAGAACATGCCCCGTGGTGGTACTTTCCCAGTAAAGAAAGTGTTCATATCACGGTGGAAAGGTGGCAAGATTATGGAAGCTGACTTTGCCCAGCTAGAGTTTAGGGCAGCAGCATTTTTATCACAGGATGGAGTTGCAATTGAAGAAGTATCTACTGGATTTGATGTACACGCATACACCGCTAAAGTTATTACCGATGCTGGTCAGCCTACGGACAGACAGACTGCGAAGGCGCATACTTTCGCGCCGTTATATGGCGCAACGGGATTTGGAAGAACACCAGCGGAAGCGCAGTACTACGAACACTTCACGAAGAAGTACAGAGGAATTGGGCTATGGCACTCCCGATTGGCTAAAGAGGCTTTGTCAACACAGAAAATAACAACGCCTTCTGGACGGCAGTACTCATTTCCCAATGTTGTACGTAAGACTAATGGGACGGTTAGTTACTTTACACAGATAAAGAACTACCCCGTTCAAGGCTTTGCTACAGCAGACATAGTGCCAGTAACACTACTGCGCATAGAAGATTATCTGGAAGGGTTAAATAGCTGTATCGTTAATACTGTACACGATTCAATTGTTATTGACATCCATCCTGACGAAGAAAGACAGGTGATTGAGGTAATCAATACTGTAAACAGGGAGTTGACAGATATCATTAACACTACGTTTAAAGTGCAGTTTAATGTTCCATTACTTTTAGAAGCAAAAATGGGCGAAAACTGGCTTGACACTAAGGATGTAAGCTGATATAACTATGCATCTTGATCTTACAAAGGAGAAGAAAAGAATGACAGAACTTACGACGATCAATACTAATAATTACGCCGCTATGGCAAAGATGATGGGTATGAATGATGATGCTAAAAGTAGCAAGAAGTCTAACACGCTCAATCGTCTGCGCATCTGGCATCAGCCGGTAATGGGGCAAGCCGAAATCAACGGCAAGCTAACTAATGTAGAAGCCATTGAAGGTGGTACATTCAGGCTTGAAGTAATCAATGGTGATTCATCTGAATACTTTTACAGTAAGACTATTACTGTACGCCCCTTCATGCAGCGGTTCATGTATCGCCGGTATGTAGCTAATTTAAATGCTAAAGCTAATGAGCCGAAGGGAACATTCCAGCGTACAATTATGTCGGACAGTCTAAGTGTAGACCTAAAAGACAATACGGGAAGGTTTAACTGTGGCAAACCGACAGGGTACATTGAAGACTTCAAGGCTCTTCCACCCGACATGCAGGATTTGATACGGCAGATTAAACGTGTTCGTGTCGTGTTTGGCGTGGTTACGATGGACAATGCTATGGATGCTAATGGTAATCCTGTAGATAGCTTTGATACCCCATTCATATGGGAAATTGACAACAAGGACGCATTTAAGTCTGTCGGTGAACAGTTTGGTGTCTTTGCAAAACAAGAGCGTCTACCATTGCAGCATAATATCTTGTTCCTTGAATGCAAAAAGAATGACCTACCAAACGGCAGCAGCTACTACACACCTGTGTGTAAAGCAGATATGTCTGTCACCCATGAGATTACAGATGATGACCATGACATGTTTGGTAACTTCTTGGAGTGGGTTAAGAACTACAACGATTATGTCTGTAAGGAATGGGAAGCCAAGTCCATTAAACGACATGAAGAAATGGCTGAAGACGACAAAGATGTTGTAGAAGACTTCATTGACATTGAACTAGAAGAAGAGGTGGCCTAATGAATCATCCCGCTGAACTGGCGTTGCATAAGTATATGTCTGACGCTGCTAATGGAAAATCACAGATATCTGAAGATACTATTCAGCAGATTGGCACAGACATCATGGATGCTCTAAGACGCCAGTTTGGTGAACGTGAGCCACGTGAATTTAGGTTGCGTATGTCTAATGTGGGCAGACCTACATGCCAGCTATGGTTTGAAAAGCACAAGCCAGAGACTGCGCAACCTAAATCAAACAACTTCGTGATGAACATGATGCTTGGAGACATCGTTGAAGCTGTCTTCAAGGGGCTATTAACAGAAGCAGGAGTAGAATATGGTGATGCTGAAAAGGTTGTGCTTAAACTTGAAGATGGCACAGAGATCAATGGAACGTATGATATTGTTGTGGACGGTGCAGTTGATGACATCAAGTCTGCATCTGATTGGTCTTACCGTAATAAGTTCGATTCATATGCTTCCCTTGCTGCTGGTGATAGCTTTGGCTATATTGGACAACTGGCTGGCTACGCTAAAGCAACAGGTAAACGTGCTGGTGGCTGGTGGGTAGTAAATAAAGCTAATGGTAAATTCAAATATGTTCCAGCTACGGGCATTGACATGTCCAAAGAAATAGAACATATTGAAGAGACTGTAGCAAAAGTAAGTAGCGACAAGTTTGAGCGTTGCTTTGAACCAGAAGAGGAGTTCTTCAGAAAGAAGCCTACAGGAAACAAAGTACTAAATAAAAACTGTACATTCTGTGACTTCAAACATACTTGCTGGCCTAACTTAATTGAGGCACCGCAAGCTGAATCAAAGGCACAGTTTCCAAAGATGGTTCAGTACATAGAACTGCAAGAGGAATATAAAGTTGCCTAATTACGCAGCCTTTCGTGCAGCACGTAAGTATGGATATAGGAGTGGCCTAGAACATAAGCTGTCTGTATACCTAGACGATTTAAAAGTCTCATACGAATATGAGAAAATAAAGATTGAATGGGAAGACTTAGCTTATCGCACCTATACTCCAGACTTCGTGTTGAGTAACGGAATCATAATTGAGACAAAAGGTATGTTTACAGCGGCAGATAGGCGTAAGCATCTTGCAATCAAGAAGCAGCATCCTAAGTTGGATATACGATTTGTCTTTGAAAACAGTAGACGTAAACTACGAAAGGGTGCTAAGTCTACATATGCAGAGTGGTGTATTAAATACGGCTTTCGTTATTATGATCGCATCATTCCCGAAGACTGGCTTAAAGAAAAAGGAAAGAATAAATACCCCAAGTTTATTCGGTTTAACGGAACAAAAGTAAAAAGGAGATGACACGATGATAGACCCTACAGCATTTTGCGTACAGCTAAGACCAATGGTAGATGAAGACTGCGTTTGGACAGGAGAACTAGAAGTCAATATTATGACGGATAGAGACAATCCGCTTGACAAGTCTAGTTACATCAGTATGATGCACCTAACAGAAATTGTAGCGTGTTCTGTAGCATACATGGAACAGAATCCTGATCTAATAGAAAAGATTGAGGATTTCATTGAGTCTACAGAATATGACGAACCAGAAATAATTCAGAAACCAGAATACGAACACGTGGATGGAAATGTAATCAAGCTGAAGTTTGGAAGTAAAACGAAAGGCAATGCATAATGAGACACGAGCAGTATATGAAAGACAAGTTATCACAGGACGAGGAGAAGCTAATGGATGAGTTTTACACACAGAATATGACAGACAAAAAAGCAGACATGGTGAACAGTCCTTCACACTATAATCAATCAGGTATTGAATGTATTGCTGCTATTCAGGCTGCGCTAGGACCAAACTTTAAGTACTACCTGCAGGGTAATATTATGAAGTATCTGTGGCGGTTTGACTACAAGGGTAAGCCTCTTGAGGATTTACAGAAAGCCCAGTGGTATTTGAATACACTACTGGAAGACGTGGTGGCGAGTGATGAAAGTTAAAGTCTATATTAACATCGACATAGACCCCGAAGAATACCCAATACCCGCAGATGGAGATGTAGGTATGGAAATAGAAGACGGCATAAGAGAATACTTCTACGATGTAGATGGTGCCGAAATACGTAATATAAAAACATTAACGGAGTGAGAAAAATGAGTAACTATTTACCAACAGACTACCAGAACTTCATTGCTCTTTCACGGTATGCCCGATGGAAAGAGGATGAGCAGCGTCGTGAGACATGGGGCGAGACAGTCGCACGATACTTTGATTATATGACACAGCATCTCAAGAGCAAGCACAAGTATGTCCTGTCGGATGAACTACGTGGTGAACTTGAGCAAGCTGTGTTAAACCAAGACATCATGCCAAGCATGAGAGCATTGATGACCGCTGGACCTGCGCTTGACCGTTGTCATGTGGGCGGTTACAATTGCTCTTACGTACCTGTAGATAGCCCTCGTGCCTTTGACGAGACTATGTATATACTCATGTGCGGCACTGGTGTAGGCTTCTCAGTAGAACGTCACAACATTGAGAAGCTACCTGTCGTCAACGAAGACATGCATCTTAGTGATACAGTCATCAAGGTTGGCGACTCTCGTCCGGGCTGGGCCAAGTCACTGCGTGAACTAATCTCTCTCCTCTACGCAGGACAGATACCCCAATGGGATACGTCAGAGGTTCGTCCTGCTGGCGCACGTCTCAAGACCTTTGGTGGTAGAGCAAGTGGCCCAGCCCCACTTGAGGAACTGTTTGAGTTCCTTGTAGAGAAGTTCAAGGGTGCAGCAGGTCGTCGCCTGTTCCCCATTGAATGTCACGACATCATGTGTAAGATTGGTGAGGTTGTAGTCGTAGGCGGTGTACGTCGTAGCGCACTCATCAGCCTGTCCAACTTGAATGATGACCAGATGGCACACGCCAAGTCAGGTATGTGGTGGGAGAATGAAGGACAACGTGCGCTGGCTAACAACAGCGTAGCCTACAAGGGCAAGCCAGAGATGGGTACATTCATGCGTGAGTGGGTATCCCTGTACGAAAGCAAGTCCGGTGAACGTGGTATCTTCAATCGTAAGTCAGCACAGGTACAGGCAGCTAAGAATGGTCGCCGTGAGGTAGAGCATGATTTCGGATGCAACCCTTGCAGTGAAATTATCTTGCGTCCATACCAGTTCTGTAATCTGTCTGAGGTTGTTGTGCGGTCATCAGACACGCAGCAGACGCTTACCGACAAGGTTCGTCTTGCCACTATCTTGGGTACGTTCCAGTCTACATTGACTGACTTCAAATACCTGCGTAATATATGGAAGAAGAACACAGAAGAGGAACGCTTGCTTGGTGTGTCACTGACAGGTATCATGGACAATGACATGATGGCTGGTAAGTCAACGCATCTGGGCAAGAACATTGGGGCTACACTCAATGCACTCAAGGAACAGGCTATTAAAACTAACGCATCTATGGCACGGCAGCTTGACATTCCACAGTCAACAGCTATTACCTGTGTCAAGCCTAGTGGTACAGTCTCGCAGCTTGTTGACAGTGCCAGTGGCATTCATGCCCGTCACAACCCATACTACATTCGCACGGTACGGGGTGATAACAAAGACCCAATCACACAGTTCCTTGTGTCAGAGGGTATACCGGCAGAGCCTGATGTTATGAAGCCTGATAGCACGACAGTGTTCAGCTTCCCAATGAAGTCACCCAACAGTGCAGTATGTCGCACAGAGATGGATGCCATTGAGCAGCTTGAGTTGTGGCTACAGTATCAGCGTCACTGGTGTGAGCATAAACCATCTGTCACTATCTCTGTCAAAGAGAATGAGTGGATGGCTGTAGGCTCATGGGTGTACGAACATTTCGATGAAGTGTCAGGCATTAGCTTCCTGCCATTCAGTGAGCATACGTACAAGCAAGCACCTTATCAGGACATTGATGAGGATACGTACAGAGAACTCTTGACACAGATGCCTAAGAGTGTTAATTGGAATATGCTAAAAGAGTTTGAGAAGGAAGATACTACGTCTGGTGGACGTGAGTTGGCTTGTACTGCTGGTGTATGTGAGGTAGTGGACTTGAACGCAGCGTGATTGAAGGAGCAGACATGCCTAACTGGTGGCAGTGGTGGTTGTTACTAGCCATCACTGTCAACACCACAATCAATATTGTTGTATTCTTCAAGCACAGGTTTAAGAAGAGGTAGTGTTATGCAATTTGAATTGTTCTCAATAGAGTATGAAGAAGATGAAAATGGTATTTTATGTAGAGACTGTAACATAAGAAAACCAAGAGAGTCGTTTAGATTATACAGAAGAGCAACGGGAGATAGAGAATGTAGAAGCACATCCTGTAAAGACTGCCAGAAAAAACACAATCAGGTTGTTAATAGGATACGAAAGACAGCACCGCCTATGACAAAGACCTGTCAAGCCTGTGGAAAAGAACACGACAAACTTGTTCTTGACCATTGCCATGAAACTGAGACATTTAGAGGATGGCTATGCTCTCCCTGTAATCTTGCTTTAGGAACACTGGGAGACAGCATTGAAAGGGTTGAAAAGGCGTTGAGTTATCTAAAGAAAAGTAAATCAAAGAAAGGAGTTGACAGATGAGAGAACAGATGATAGAGGTACTACGTAAACATGCACAGGCAAACGTAGCACTGCATGTTGCCAACATTGAATGTTATCTACGTAACCCAGTAGGGATAGGAGAACATTCAGACATTATGGAAGCTATGCAGGGGGAGTTGGACAAGATTGCAGCACATGAAGATAGGCTTGACATCTTGAACAATTACTTCAATGAGTAAGAAAAAAGAGAAGCTGGCTTGGAAAAGAGAAGAGGGGTGGGTGCAATTTAATCCACCCCCTAAACACCCACAGTATGAAGAATGGATAAAACGAAAGGAGAAAGAAGATGAAAAAAGTGAAAAATAGCGGTCTTTTAAATAATTTTGAAGATGGTTATGCCGCATTTAGCCGGGTTATAAAAAGGAAAAATAATTTTTTTCATCAAGTAGCTAACCCGCTAAAGAAAGGTACTACACCCTATCGTGAGTGGCAGCGTGGATGGAACACTGCTTACTTTGATAATCTGGAGAAACTAAATGGACTTACAACTAGAAGCTGAACAGTGGATGAAGGAGAAAAAAATGAGTACAATTACAGCAGCCGTGTATCAAGAAAAGGCATGTGAGACTGCTATCTTTCCTAAGAACAAGGCTATGGAGTATCTTACTCTTGGCCTTACGGGTGAGGCAGGTGAGATTGCTAACAAAGTAAAGAAGTTCATTCGTGATGGAGCAGCAAAGGATGAGTACCTTGCCAAGCGTATTGAAATAGGTTATGAGATTGGTGACGTGCTTTGGTACTGCGCCGTATTAGCAGAAGAATTGGATATGAATCTTGGACACATCATGGAAAACAATTTACAGAAACTTGCTGACCGCAAATCTCGTGGTACGTTATCTGGCAACGGTGACAACAGATAAATAAATCTACTGCGTTGCCAAGTCGCGTTGCACCTCACGTATTGTAGCTGCCATGTTTACAAGTTCTTGGTATTCGTCTACTGTCTCTGCTGACTTTCCATGCGCCTCTTTGTACTGTTGTCTAGCGACTTGGCGAGAATATGGAGACATGCGGTTAAACTTGTGAACGAGAGCAGCTAGTCCGCTTTCGTCATCTGCAAGCTGCATTTCTTTATACAAACCCGATTTAGCTTCAGTAATATACGTGCGAACAGCGTCAGCCTGTAATTTTGTATTGTCAGGATATTGACGCTTTAACATTGCCAGATAAGCTGGCATTTCTGCGTTCATTTTACGGCCCATCTCACGGTTCATATAACGATTAAACTCAGGTTTTTCTGTATATGTAGTAAAATCTCTATACTTAAATCCCATTCGATTTAATTCTATAACATACTCTGGTGGCACCCGTGTAAATGTAGCCCCAAACATTACTTTCATAAAGGGCATAACACGAAACTGTGGGTCTTCAAATCTTGGGTCTTCAAGATCGGGTTTATTTTCCATCATCTCTGTATAGTTTTCAGGTATGCGTCCTAACCTTGAGGCAAAGGGACGATAAAACCCTTCTTTAAATGCGTCCCAACCACCAAAGAAACCTTCTACACCCTCCTGATATTCTGGATTAACCTTATAATCTTTCTTACGCTGGATCATATCTCCCATCAATTCAAGATCAGCTAACTGATATACAGGTTGTAAATAACCACTTGCCGCTTCACCTAAGTATTCACCTAGTGTTGCTGCTGTATATTTAAATTTAAGATCATCACCACCATCTTGAAAAGCCATTACTAGGTCTTCAGTCATCTTTGCAATAGGTCCGACCCCACGGAAGTTCGCGCCAGTCAAACCCTCTACAAGTTCTTTTACTTGTATCTTTTTTGGCATAGGACGATCATCTGCAAACCTATGGATCATTTCACCAAGAAGAAGGTACGGGGTCAAAGGGAAGTATGGACGTGCATCAAATTCATTACCCCTGCCATCTTGAAGCATATACCATTCAGAACCTGCTATACCATTTTCTGGATCACGTAAACTATAACCAAGCGCAATTAAAGGCATACCACCTGCCACACCTTCAGCAAGCTGTCTATACTGACCATCTGTAATTTTTTGTCCCTTACTTTTTGTCAGTAGCATTCGTATCGCAGCAGTCGCCGCACCTGTGGCATTATAGTTATATGTCATCTCCAGTGCTTTAAACATAAAACGAGGAAATGGAATTGCTAATGTTCCACCAGTTCTAACAATTGCATTGTTTAATGTTTGAAAGATGCCAAGTTTAGGCTGACTTGCATATGTAAATTCTAATGCATCGTCAACAGCTTTTGCTATCATGTCTTCCGAAATGTTTTCAGTTATTTTACCTGATCGTAGAACATCCAACATATCAATACCTTTATCAAAAAGTTGACGTTGTATTGATGTAGTAAATGCGCCATTGCGGTACGCAGCTTCTTGGAATCGGTTGAAGAAGTTAAGGGTTTGAATACCACCTTCCCACATATCAAGTAGAGGTGTCTCTTTTGACAGACCATTAGACCTACCAGCTAATGTAGCCTGACCGGGATTGCCCCTATTAATTTTATTAGTCACCTCTGAGTACATATTATAAAAACGCATACGTTGCTCTGGTGCTATATCTAAAAGAAACTGTGATATACGAGCAGAGTCGGCAGAGTAGAAAAAAGTATTTTTTAAATGAGCAAGAGAATTTTGCACTCCACCTGCTGAAAACACACCCCTTTTATTTGGGTTAATAGTAGACTCAAATGCATAAACAAGAGTATCTACACCAGATCGTAAAACCTGCGAAATATTGTTTCTTACTGCTGTAGCTACACCGCTAACAAGAGTGAGACGACGAATATCCTCAAGTCTACGAAATGTATCACCTAACTTACTTGATCCCAGTGCCTCTATCTCTTCTGCTGTTTCTTGTGCAGTTTTATTTCGTGCAACCCTACCAAGAGTTGTAGTCATCTGCGATAGTCTGTTTAGTTTTTGACCTGCCTTACTAGCCTCTGCATACATAGCAGCAGCAATTTCTCTGCGGGTAATACCATATTTTCCAAGAATACTTATTGCTAAATCTGATGATTCAACATCTGCTACATTTTTTAGCAGGGCAAGAAGTCTATCACTAACTTTTTCTCCCGCCTGTAACTTTGAACCAAGATCAGACATTTGTTTAGCTGTTAGTGGTTTACCAGACTTTTCATCAATCAATCTTACTGAACCATTTTTTACTGCCGAAAATAATTCTGTAGACGCGCCTATCACTCTCTCAAATACCCCAGTGGTAAGTGAAGGATCAAATATATCACGATCAACTTGCATATCTTTGTATACGCCAGCAGCCTCTTCAGACTCACGAATAAATTTTGAGTTTATTTCTTTTACTGTGCCGTCTTTATTTCTAATTACAGCTTTTTTGCCGAAAGCATCTTCAATGCTCTTTGCAAGATTTTCACGTATACTACTAGCAACTACCTTATTCTTTTTCTGTGTCTCTTTAGCGGCTGTAACTTGTATCTCTTGGTTCTTTACCAGTGCCTCACTGAGTTGCCCATCAGTAACTTTGTCAACTCTCTTAGCAGCATTTCTTGTAGCCAAACCCGATACAGTGCCAGAAACAATAGCAGCACCACCAGCTACCATAGCCGTGCGTTCATAGTCGATGCTATCTCTAGCACCCATCTCAATTTCCATACTCTGCACAGCAATGTCGGTGGCAGCAGCACCTGCAGCTTCAATAGCAGCACCACTTGCAGCAGCTTTAAATATGGCGGTTTTAAGACCAGCACCTGCTGATTGAGCAGTAAGACCTACAACCTTGCCTACACCTGCTGTTACCACGGTCATAGGGTCAGACAAAGCTGCAAGAACATTTACTCCTACAGTCTCACCTATTTCACCAACCATCTGTAGTCCGTTAAGACCTTCATATCTCTTTGAACCAAATAGACCAGCCATCTGATCTGCTTCTCTATACACACGAAGCGCACGAGCAAGTTGACCAGAGTATTCATTAGCTGCACGAGCAGCATCTAAATCTTTAGGGTTTGCTTCAACAGCAGCTTGTGCTTCCGCAAACTTTTCTTTTGTTTCACTCAACCAAGCAATTTCAAAACCGGCATCCATGCTGTTACCAGTCATCATGCGCCAGCGATCCATCCACTGTTCTAGTATTTCTTCATTGTTTAATTCATCACCACCAAACGCATACCCAAAGAAAAAGTCTGGCATTCTCTCGTCTGTGTTGACATTATAGCGATCTAACATGTGCTGTTTAATATCAGCAATTAGTTCTTCATCTTGCTCCATTTCAAGACGAGAACGAGGACCGCCCATTGGTTCCTCTTGTGATTCAGGCGTAGCAGCAGCCGTGGCAGCATCTTGTACTGCAATCATTTCTTCTGGTGTTTTTACTTTTGGTATGGGAGGAGGTAATTTTTGACTTTTAGACACAAAGTCATCGTCGGCTTGCTGCACACTTCCAACAGCCGGAACAATATCATTTTCTTCTACGTCGGTTACACCAGTTCCTGCGGCTGGAGTTGCTACACCCCGCATAGAATTTTGAATAAAATCGTCATCCGCTTCTTGAATAAGAGGTTGGTTCACTACTACCTCGCAATTCCTGTAACTGGAATCATTTCGTTGCCAATCCAAAGACCATTCATGTTTTGACCACCAAATTTATAGCTGTAAATTTTTCCAACTTCCATTCCATCTGGATCAAAGTTTCCGTCTTTAATAGCAGCTTGACCAGAAGTGCTAAGATATCCACCATTAGTAGAAATAAAACCTAGTATAGAATTTTTACCAGATGTTTTACCCATTGTACCTGTGTCAATAAAATATTGCGTAGCTCCTTGAAGTGCAAAAGCTACTGCATCTTTATTGTTTTGGAACTTTTCAGCAGAAGTATGGAAAACAACTTCCCCATCTACAAGAGGTACATCTTTTAAATTCGCTGCTGTTTTTAGTGCATTTTTTAAATATAATCTTTGAGCAGTTTCACCAAGACCGCCCATTTCTGCAATCTCTTTTTGTGTCTTTTCAAGAGTAAGTCTCGCTTGTTGTAGGGCAACATCACCTGATTCTTCTGCTTGTTTTGCTGCAATTGCTTGAGATGTTTTAGTAAGGTCAAACCTAGCCATGCCAAAGTCTGCCGTATCAGTTGGGGCAGTCGGCAATGCAGGTTCATCAACAGCAGCCATGATGTCTGCAGTGAGGTCTTTCTTTTTAAGGAAGCCAGCACCCATAACTGGAGTAGAAGGAGTGAGGTCAGGGAAAGTCAAGAATTGTTTATTAATATCGCTAGGCGACATCCCTGTAGCCTTAACTTGATCTAGAATAAGATCAGGACTACGACCTTTAAGTTCACTTTCTGTTAATGCACTAACTAAAGTTGATCCACGGGCTACACTACCACCGGCTTGATTAGCAAAAATAGCAGCAGCAGCATCATATACAGTAACACCGTTAGGTAGTTTTGTTTTATCAATAAAACCAGCAATGCCGTCAAGAACCTCTTCAACAGCTTGCTCTTGCTCACGAAGATTTTTACGTTTTTCTTTACGGTCTAGGCTTTCGCGTAATGAAGCCTTTTCTATACGCTCTTCTGTTTTTTTAAGGCTGTTTTGCAAACCTTTGTCAAGATTACGCGATAGTCCTTCTACTGCACCAAGAAAAAATGACATTACTGTTTTCTCCTAGTCATAAGACCTTTAGGCTCTTCTTCATCATCTTCTGCCTCATCAATTTTATTCGGGGCAGCATCTGTTTCTTTAATTTTATTTTTTAGCTTGCTTGCCGCTTTTGCAATTTTAGCATCGCTTACACCATCTTCAGCTTTTTTATTAAGTCCTGTTGTATATTCTACATCTGAAGTATCACCAATGTACATCATTAACTCAATGATTACGGGAATAACAAGAATGCCAATGTCTACGCTATGGACGCCATCCATTACTGCGCCTAGTTGCAAAGCATTAGCTACATTTGCAATAGGAACACCAAGTTCTAGAATGTCAACAATTTGATCAATGGCACTTTCATCTGTCAAACGCTCCACGTAGTAATCAATTGCTTCATCTACGGTAGATAATTGCGGAGGGTTTTGCCACGGACGTGAGCCTAACTCTGCAGTTAGACCTTGACCGGGAATGGGAACATCAAAAAGTGGTTCTTCTCTAAGAGCCATTTTTATTCTGCCTTTTTTCTCTAATAGCTTTTACATGATATGCGACACGAGCAGCGGGGTCAGCTTTTTTATCTTCTTTATTCATTCCGGGCATACGCATTGGACTAAGAAGACCTGACCCTGTTGACTCTTTCTTATTTTCTAGTTCTATTTTGTTTGTATTCATGTAAGCTGAAATGCTGGGATTAAACTTTCTCATTAACCTAGTCCTATACTACCAAAACCATGTTCAATACCTGCGGAAAGAACCGTACCTATAAGCCCACCAACTGCTGTACCTGCAGCAGATTGTGCCTGTTGATCTGCTACTTGTTTACGTGCATCTGCATCTAATTGTGCTGTAGCCAATGCATTGTATCTATCAAGTGTATTTTCTGCTGACTCCCATGCCCATTCCATAGTATCGGCGTAATACTGCCACAAATTATTATATGAAGTATTACTTATATCTAGAATAGCATTCGCGTTAAGTTCATTGGCACGATTAACTGCGGCAGTATCTGCAGTAGCTATTTGCCTACGCCACTGTGCATTTGCTTGTCCAATTACAAGTTGGTTCTGTGCGTTAAACTGATCACGTTGATTATTTATTTCAGTGTTAAATCTTTCTACTGTATTTACCTGACCTGCGTTAAATTGCGATTGTGCATTAGCTTGTGCAGAATTAAACTGTGCTGCTTGTGTAGCCAAGTTTGCAAAGAATTGATCTACTTGGTTTTGGCTAGTAGCATTAAACTGGCGTGAAGCATTTTCTGCTGCTTGATCTGTAAACAATCCTTGAATACGCTGTTGCGCTTTAAATAGGTCAGTTTGTTGTTGATTAGACAGATTAGCCATATCCATCTGTAAGAAGGACTGCGCATTTTGTACAGCAGACTGTTGCCTATTGTTCAAGTTTGACAAATCCATGTTAGCCAAAGCACTGGCCTCTGCAATAACAAGAGCCTGTCGGTTAGACAGATTGTTCAGGTTCATGCTATTAGCAGCACGGCTATTTTCTAGCTGTACTTGCTGCTCTGCTGTAAAGTTTTGATTAGCAACGTCACTAATCTTTGCAGCATTTTGTACACGAGCCTGAAACTCTTGATCAAACTCTTGCCCCAAAAACTGTGCGCGTTGCTGTGCTGCAAGCATGGCACGTTGCTGGCGATTAGACAAGTTTTGTGTCTCAAACTGTGCCTGTATAGAAGCATCTGCCTGTGCGATAGGAAGTGCAGCTTCAATAGTTGCTTGTACAATTGCCTGACCAGCAATACTACTGGCACCAAGTCCTCGTGCTGCCATTTGTGCCGTAGCACTACGAAGTGCGCCAGCAGCCCATGCAGGTGGATTTGCGGCATCAAAGTTAGCAGTAAGCTGTGCAAGTTGACCCTGCACAGTAGCTTGTGTGCTAGGTGTAGCTTCTGCAGCTTGTACCTGCTCAGTAAACTGTGCAGCGGTTTGTGCATCAGCAGCACCTGAAATAAGTTCACCCTGTTGAATCTGACGTTGAACAGGATTGTCAATAAGAATAGCATTGCCCTGTGCAGCAGGTAGATTGCCTACACTAGATGCTGTTTGCTGGGCCGCTGTGACCTGCGCACGGGGGTCTACAGTACCTTGTGCTGCCTGTGTAGCCTGAACTGCAGCATCCACGGCTGGTGCGGCTGTAGCGGCTTGCATTTGTGCTGCCTGTTCTTCTTGTACAGGAGCAGCTTGTGCTGTCGTAGCCATAGCTGTAGGCACTGCTGCACTACCAGTAATAACACCTACACTGGGATCAATATACTGGCCAGCTTCTGATGGAGTTGTTGCCGCAGTTGTTACACCACCCTGTGGTAATCCCGGCTGGAACATACGCTGTACAGTGGCTTCCTGTACATTTTTAGGAGGTGTAGTACCACCCGTCTGCATCTTTACAACACCACCCTTTGCCATCTGCACAGCAGCATTCTTAAACTGCTCCATACGTGCTTGACGTGCAGGGTCTTGCTCAATGTATTGTTGGAACTCGCCCATGTTGCCTGTATAGCCCATGCTCTTGGCGATTTTGTTCATCGCTTCTGGTTTGAATGCCTTGAATACAGCCATACTAATTCATTCCCATAAATACTGTAACTACCATAGCAACCACCATCACCGTGCTACCCATTATCATTGCCTCAAGCCGCCACATGCGTTTGTCCAAGCCCTCTAGCTTCTCTTGCACAGAGGCATACCGGATGGCGCACTCTTTCTCGTGTGCCTCAAGTTCCATCTGTGTTTTCATTACGGGTTCCATCGCCAGCTTCATCAGTCGGCATCAGCTATGGTCAACTCGCCAGCATCTACTTGGCGCATAATTTCAATATACTCAGAGTTCTGCGCTGCGATAGGAACAAGTAATACTTTGCCGTCTGTTAGAGTTACGTTTATTGAGGTATTTGCACCCTCTGATGCGTGGTATTTTGCTGTCTGTATATTCATTTTATAACTCCGCTGTATGCTCTACAAACGCATCGTCATCGTTGTTTGTTCTGAACCTGCCCGTCTTACCTGTCAAATTGTTATCAGCTACGGTGTGCGTCAGTTCAACATTCCACGGAGTAGCCCTGTTTATTTCTGTCGATGATGGTGTAAAATTTGTTGCATCTGCACGAATCTGAAAACTTCCAGTCAAAGATATCGTAGGCTCTGTTCTCATTGTCACGGGCAGTGAATGCACTGTTAAACAAGTTGTATCAACATCGTATCCACCGTTGGATAAGACATCATATGCAGTGTTAGCCGTCCACCGCCAGTAATAGCGGAGGCATTTCTGATACTCATCCGCAAACGACCGATGCTCAAACGGCGTGGCCTGTTCGCCGACTTCCAGTTGGATGCCGGTGATTTCCATAAAGTTGCTAGTTGATGCAAACAGACTGCCTACACCCGCTGCACGATTGGCATTGTTTGCAGCCGCCCAGTCTGTACTAAGAGTTCCACCGGAATAAGTAGAGCCAGCGTGTAGCCAAAAGTTTATCGTCAATTCAGCACTGTTGTCGTTGTCTATTTGCATTCCGCTGCCGGACGCTGGCACATTAAATTCAAAGCGTTGCCAAGATGAAGAAGTTGTGAAAAGTTTAGCAACCTGACGATTTGTGCCATTAGATGTACGAGCCTCAACGCTAAACGCACGACTCTCGTTGGCTTTTGCATAAAAAGAAATAGTAAACGCTTTAGTTGAGGTCGATGTTTCCATCAGACTTTGTACGTCTTGACCTTCAAAAACATATTGAACAAGCATGGCTTCACTTGCGGCAATGCTAGTGTCGGCTGTTGTACATTGAAATTTAACAGCGTTAGAAAACCCAGCGAGGTCTGTGACATCTGATTGTGTCATTGTAAACCGCCCTGCTGTAGCGGTAGAACCCTTCGCCACTTTTATTCTGTCTACGGTGTGATAAGCATTTGACCCTGCACCTAAGTCTGTTGCTGACGTACCCCGCTGCGCCACCTGCATTGCACCGTTGATGACAAGGTTCCTGTTCGACAACGCCGTCTGCGAACCAATCAGTGCGGCGAGTTCTGCTGCTTTACTCATGCGAGGTCTCCGTGGTGTGATGTGTTTACATCATTAGCGTCTGCCAAAGTAATATTACCAGCGGTGCTGCTAGGATATGCAGACCTAAAGGTTTTTGCAGAGGTCGTGTAGCCGTAAGAAGTGTCGAGATACATAAGGTTGCCCCCACCAGCACCAGTAGTGTTATAAGTTGCAGCGGCAAAAGCAGAAGAAAAGTTATTTGTGTAATTACCTGTGCCATTATCTGTGACAGAACTGATAGATAGGCTGTCTCTAACGGACAAGGTACTTTCACCGTTAAAGTTGACCCACGCCTTCGCACTGCCCCCTGCAACAAAGCTGGTGGCAATGCTGTTGTTCCCGCTGGCATCCTTCAGGGTGTTTACTCTCAGTTCACTAGCCATTATGCGAGGTCTCCTGCTGCCATTGCGTATACATGGTCACGGTCAAGATTTGCGCTGCTGCCGTAATAGTGAGACGCAACTCGTAAAAGGGTTGTTGCCTGTGACCCACCGATGATGGAACCAAACACATCATTAGAACCCGTATTAGCAACAGCAGAATAATTAACATTACCCATTGCATTTGTTAAATTTCCAGAATAATCACCTGTTCCGTTATCTGTGAAAGATGCAATATTAAAACTATCTAGGCCGCCAATAGTGCCGCTGCCATCTAACTTAAACCACACCTTAACCAGCCCCTGCTGCAAATTCGTTGTGGTCGAGTTGCCTTCGCCTGTCACCGCAATAGAGCCAGCCGTGGTTACTCCTGTGATGGTATCGACTTTGAGTATGCTTGCCATTATGCGAGGTCTCCGTTAACAGAGGCATTTTGATACGTTTTATTTGCAACAGTTTTATTTGCAGAAGAACTTACAAAAGCCATTTGCGCACGAAACGTACTTGATGTTCTTTCTGTCGTTTCATCCTGTATTGTTACGCTAAAAAGACCACTATCTCCTGTTCCTGCATCTCCTGCGGAAACTGCAATAACAATGAATTTATTTTCAAATGCGCTGGCCATTGTAACACCACAATCACCAGTGCCATTGTCGGTGATTGAACTCATGTTGAGGCTGTTATCTATTCCTATTGCATCAAAGTTGTAAGAAATATACGCCTTCTGTGCGCTGGCTTTCAGTAAACCTACCGGCCCCGTACCAGCCTTATCCGCAATCGTGTCTACATTCAATACGCTGGTCATACGATGCTCCAATACCCGTTAACAGTGACGGTGGCAGACTGCGTAATCGGCCCAGCCGACACACCGTTCTCATCGCTGTCAATCGTGATGTCTGCGCTGATGGTCTGACCGTTCAAGCGGATGATGCTGTTGTTGCCCTTGAAAGGATAGCGTGTGTCAGCCTCAGTCTTTGTGTAGGCATTGTTCACAGAGAACACATCGTACACAACCATCTCAACTGTATCATTCAGGCTGGCCCCAGTTACCAAGACAACCGTCGTGCCTGTCGTAGCGGTGTAGTCAGTGCCGGGTACAAGAAGCACACCGTTCTGGTACACGTCCATGTACAGGCTGTCTGAATAGTTCAGGACACCACTGCTGGCATCACTGCCACTGAACGAGGTTTGACCTGCTGTGGCCTGATACTGAAAGCGGTTACGAACACCGGCTGATGGGGATTTACCTATGTATGGCATGGTTGTTCCTTATGGTGTCTCTTGTGCGTCCATAGCAGTCTGGTATGCAGTCTTCACAGCATCTGACCACACGGCGTTGCAGATGCCCTGCACCTCTGCTGACTCGCCGCTGATGTCAGTGTCGCCCCAAGTGTCGCCTGACTTTGTGCTGCATTGCAGAACATGCCGGTGAAAGCTGCGACTAATCTCTGTGCCGTCACGCTTGATGACCGTTGCAGTGCGTACTTGCACAGCTTTGTAGTCGCCGACTACTTCAATTTTGTCTTGCAGTGTTTCTTCTGTAAGTGCCATTTTTATCTCCTATGGTTGGACTGTCCGACCCGCACCTCTGGTGGGGTTATTAACTTGTGTGGTAAGTAAAACTCATTAATATGTCTGCTGACCCTGATGTAAGGTCTTGAACTAGAATGTCGTGGTCACCACCACTGTCTGTCATCTCTACAAATTTTACAAAGTTTTGGCCTTCGCCCAGCAAAGATATGATGTTGCCTGTAAAGTCCGTATTTATTAGGACGTGATATACATCTCCACTAACTCCAAGTACTGACCCTGTTCTGCTGGCATGAGTAAATGGAAGACTGCCGACAACAAAATCATTTGTAGCGGTTAATCCTGTGGTGTTAATATTGGTAAACCTAAGTTCGATATGAACTAAACCACCTATTTTCCTATAATAACCAGTAGCCTCACCCGCAGTTCCTGTATTTCCGCTTTCGTCGTCTGCGGTAGGGGTAAAACTACCCTCTTCATAATCACTCAACGCATTAGCACTACCCGAACCACCAAGCTGTATTGTGGTAGGTGTTAAAGAATCTACAGAACCTATGCCTGTTCCAGTGATTTGAGTTAGTGCCATGCTAGTTATCCTTATGCGTAGGGCGAGTCGCCAAGTACGCTTGTATCCCAAGCTGCCTTGAGTGCTGCAATATCAGCAGCGTTAGTGATTGCAGATGCCGCTGGTGCATTACGCAGGGCATTCTTAGCTGTTACAGATGCAGCCTGTGCATCGCTGTCGCCAGCCTCAAGTGCCTTCATGTAGGTTACGTCCTCTGCCTCAAGCAGTGGCGCACGTACCTCACGGATTTTGTCCTTGAAGATTGCTTTGGCTGCTGTCATGTCCTCAGAGATGACGCTGCCACTCAATGACCATGCACCACGAAAGTGACGGTCAGAAGGAACGGTAGCCGATGAGGCATCAATCTGATTCCCGTCCTTGTCTACGATGTATGTTGTTGCCATT
>Ga0196899_1000193_pt1 | contig 31950 bp, 48 predicted proteins | sample VirMetDEL_Sep_01_FD_169095 | JGI IMG/M metagenome (GOLD analysis project Ga0196899, IMG submission 169095) | Aqueous microbial communities from the Delaware River and Bay under freshwater to marine salinity gradient to study organic matter... | ecosystem: Environmental > Aquatic > Marine >... | reverse complement strand
GTGCTAAGGAGTTATGGAGCACGAAGGATGTTCAGGAAAAACTAGAAATGTCCGAGAAGTCAGCGCGGAACTTTTTAGCGGCGATACCTATTGCGGAAACCAAGGACAGATTTAATTGGTACGACCCGGAAAAAGTTCTCGAAGCCGCCAAGAACAGGACTGAGAAAAACCAAGCTGAAGAGGGATCAAGGGAGTGGTACGAGATTGAAAAGATTAAACGCCAGATTGCCAAGCTTGATTTCGAGCTGGATGTGAGCAAGGGAAAATATATGCCGATTGAAGAGGTCCGCACTGGCTACCAAGCGCAGGTTTTGGCGACTCGAAAGCATTGGTTGGAAATGGTCGAGAAGATGCCGCCACTTCTGGCTGGCTTATCACCGGCGGCGATGCAGGTGAAGCTCAAGGACTACGTAAACGAATCATTTGAAAAGCTCCGAAATCATAAGTTTAGCACCGCAGACATTAAACGAATGCTCAAGAGCGTTTGAGTTTGGTTTTGCGCCGTATGACGATTCACCGGTTTATCGGTGGGCTGAAAAAAGCTTGCGCCTCCGCGAGTCGCCGTATGGGAACCAGTTCAAGCCTGACGAAACGCCGTGGCTAAAAGCGCCGCTTGATTGCGTGGCCGATCCAGAGGTCGAAACCATTGTTCTGAAGTGTGCCGCCCAAACTGGCAAAACTATTTCAATGCAGGTTGCCGCCGCTTATGCGTTGGCCAACTACCCAGCGCCAACAATGGTTGTTATGCAAGATGAGGACGCTTGCAAAGACTTTGCCAAGGAAAGGATGCTGCCGGTTATTGAATCCTGCGAACCACTCAGGAACCAGTTTCCACAGGACAGGCACCGAAAGACAAATACCGAGATATTTTTCTCCTCATGCACTCTCAAGATGGGAGCCGCCAACAACAACTTCTTGAGGAGTTGGTCGATTCGCTGGATGTTTGGGGATGAGGTATCAGCATGGAAGCCGGGAATGGTGAAGCGTGCTCGTGCAAGAACAACAAGATATTGGAACCGTAAGCTCTGGTTTTCATCAACACCAGAGGATGCGGGGGATGATTTTGATATTGAATATCAAGGAGGCACTCAAGAGGCTTGGTCTCTCCGCTGCCAAGGATGCAATGAGTTGTTTGAACCATCGTTTTACAAGTGCCTGAAGTGGGAAACATCAGACAACACTAAACCGGATGGGGAATGGGACTTTGACGCCTTGGGGGAGACTGTGAGAATGGAATGCCCGCACTGCAACCACTCCCATGAAAACACAGAATCGAACTGGCGGCTCATGGTCAATGGTGGGGGATACATCCAGACCAACGACAACCCTACACCCAAAACCCGATCTTTTTCGTTTAACCAATTAACGCTGCCGCCGTCAGTCATGCCGTGGAGTTCCTTGGTCATTGACTTTCTCAAGGCTAAAGCTGCCGCCGCTGGTGGGTTTATCACTCCACTGAGGGAGTTTGTGACTCTTCGACTTGCTGAGACTTGGAAGGAATCAAACCATATTGACGTTTCGGAGCTGGTCGCCAGCGCCTATGAGCCTACGGAAAAATGGGAGGATGAAAGCCACAGGTTTTTGACGGTGGACTGTCAGCAATACCTTGAAGAGTTTTGGGCGGTTGTTGCGTCATGGGCGCAAGGCGGCGCTTCCCGGCGCTTGGCGTTTCGCCGGTTGACCAGCTTTGAGGAAATCGAGGCGCTCCAAAAGGAATTCGGAATCGCAAGCCAGCGTGTTTTTCTGGATGTCGGATACCAGCGCGAAAAGGTTTTGATTGAATGCTCCAAACGTGGCTGGATGGGGATGCGCGGGGAGGACCGGGATTACTACGAGCACCAGTTGCCTAGCGGGGCGTCCGTAAAGAGGGTTTATTCCAAGCCGACAAGGATTTCATCAACGGGAAAGGTTGCTCCGCCTGTGTTCCGCTGGTCAAATCCTTCCGTTAAAGACATCTTGCACCTCCTGAAAACCGGACGCTCCCAACCTTGGGAGGTGTGCGACTTGGGCGAGCTTGCCGATGCTTACGCCAGACAAACGGACTCAGAGCGCAAAATGGAGCACCAAGATAAAAACGGGCGGACAAGGATGATGTGGAAGCAGATCCGCCGGGACAATCATGCGTGGGATTGCGAATGTATGCAGGTAGTCGCCGCGCTTATCGCCAAGCTATTCGTTGAACACGCCAGCGAGACGGAAGCGACCAACTAAAGACACTTTTTGCCCATATAGTAATGGGCAACATCAAACCATTTTTGCGATTACAGAGTGACGCGTGGCTCTTAACCCTTAAAGACAGGGTTGCGGATGCTATTCTTAACAACTCTGTAACTATCGCGTTTTCAAACTCTTCACAGAGCGGCACCAAGCAAGTGGTTATGCCGCCAGCGGAGCTTTCCGCCCAGCTTACCGATGTGCTCATTGAGAAATCCCTTGTATCAGGGACCGTCACAACTAAACAGACTTTCGCGAGGTTTAGCCGATGAGCCAGCTTTACGACCACAGGGGGAATGTAATTACCCGTCCAACTCCTAAAAAACGCGGCTACATCGGCAACTATTACAGGGGTGCGGAGGTGAACCGATACAGGACGCCTCTACCCTATAACGTCACCGATTCCAACATAACACTCAACAAGGGAGTCCGCCGCCGGTTGCTTGGATATGCTCGATGGATGTATGCCAATAGCGGCACTGTCATGGGCGCTATTAACGACATGGCGCGTTATTCCGTTGGCAGTGGCTTAAAGCCTCAATCGTTAGCGGGGGACGTATCGCAGCAATACGAGGAATATTTCCACGAATGGGCCAAAGTTGCTGACGTAGCCGGGGTATTCAATTTCTGGCAGATGCAGCGCCTCGCCTCGATCCGCATGGATGTTGATGGCGACCTCGGTTTCCTGATGGTTAGTGGCAGCTTCCCGCAGTTACAGCTCATCGAGTCGCATGTAATCGAGAGTCAGGACAACACCTTGTTTGCTCATGATGGCGTGAGGGCGTCCAAGGCCGGCCGACCTGTTGCCTACAGCCTGAAGGATGGCGACAAATACCGCTCCGTTTCCGCAAATGACTTTATTTTGGTTTACGATCCAGACCGAGTGCAGCAGCTTCGAGGGATGACGGCGCTTGCCCATGCCGCCGACCATATCAGGGATCAAATGGAGATTCTCGACTATGAAAAAATCGGCGTGAAGATGAACAGCGCGGTGGGGCTTGCCATTAAGACTGAAGGCGGCATTGCGGATGATGGCGAGGCGCTGATTGAATCGGGATATGCCGCTGCCGACACTGGCACCGTTCCGTATGAAACCTTCGAGCCGGGAATGGTTAAACGGTTACGTGTTGGCGAGTCAATCGAGTCATTCATGAGCAACCGCCCGAATGCAACCTTTACCGGTTTCATTGAGCATTTAACCCGCGAGGTTTCGCTTGGTCTTGGGCTTCCATACGAGTTCGTTGTTGACCCAGCGAAACAAGGCACCGCCTCAAGATTTATCCTCGAAAAAGCACAACGCCGCTTTGAAGAGCGCCAGAACACCGTATGTAGCAAACTTTGCAACCGCGTTTGGGGGTGGGTTATCTCAAACGGAATCAAACGCGGCGACCTGCCCAAGTCCAATGCATGGTATAAGGTCCGCTGGCAGTCTCCCAAAAAGATTACTGTTGACTACGGGCGAGAATCCAAAGCGCACGCGGAGGCTCTTAAACTAGGCACCCGGACGCTATCTGAGGACGCTGCCGAGCGCGGTCAGGACTGGCAGGATTTACGCAACCAAACGGAGACAGAGACGCGCGACCTGTTGGAACGCGCAAAACGTCTTTCCGATGAATACGGAATCAAGATGGACGCCGCGTTAAACCTACTTTCCCAACGCCAACCAAACCCAACTTTTGATAACGATGTTGAACCACAAGTTAATACATAAAATCGCGCATGAACCTTGGGCTATTGTCCCCGAGTATCTTCAGACTCTATACATCAGCGCGATTGACCCGCGAGACATTGAGTTAAACGGCAAACAGGAATCCAAATACATCATGCGCGGGAGCGTTGCAGTTGTTCCTGTTCACGGTGCGCTTGGCAAGGGCTTAACCGAAATGGATAAGCAGTTTTTCGGCATGTCAGACTATCTCGATGTCGAGGATGCCATGCTTGCCGCTGCCGATGATCCAAATGTGTCTCACATCGTTATGCATGTGGACTCTCCCGGCGGCACCGTTGTTGGTCTTCCAGAAACCGCTGCCAAAATCCGAGGCATTGAGAAACCAGTTACGGCATACACTGAAGGCATGGCAGCATCCGCCGCCTATTGGTTAGCTTCACAAGCTGACAACCTAATTTTAAGTGAGTCCGCCAGCGTTGGTTCAATCGGCGTTTACGTGGCGCTTCTCGATCAATCTGGCTGGCTCGAAAACATGGGTTTAAAGGTTAACGCTATTGTCGCCGGTAAACACAAGCTCGACTATGCAGGGTTCAAACCACTCACCGACGAGGCGCGGGAGCGGATGCAAGCCAACGTGAACAAGTGGCACGACAGGTTTAAAGCCGAGGCAACCATCAATCGGGATATTCCAGCCGCCAACATGGAGGGACAGGTTTTTGAGGGCATGGAGGCAGTGGAAGCGGGGCTGGCTGGCGGAGTAGTCAACAGCATGTCAGAACTGCTTGAGCTACTAAACTAAAGACACTTTTTCCCCATTAGGTAAGATGAAAACAATCTTGGACATCATCAAAGCAAATACCGAAATCAATCGTCTCAATGCAGAGGCGGAGGAACGCGGGATTCAAATTGACGAACTGAAACAGGCTATCGAGCAAATCAAGTCCGCGCATAGCGTGGAGGTTGAAAAGCTCAAAGCAGACCACAAGACAGTTCTGGAAGCCGCCAACGGTAAAATCGCCCTACTTGAAGAGGCGAACCAATTACTCGAAGAACAGCGAACGAGCGCCAGCGAACAAGCCGCAGATATTGTAGCGAAGCAGGGTGTAGAGCTGCCAGTTGAGCAAGCACCGGAACCAGAGGCCAAAGAGGACAAAGACCTCGATGAGCTTTGGGCCGAATACAACGCGATGAGCGACCAGAAAGAGCGCCGCGCATTCTACATTGAAAACATCAAACCTCAACTATAAATAACTAATGGCCAACACCTTAGGAGGTATTAACCTCGCACAAATCGCCCAAGGAACGCTCGATTATTTGAGCTACGAGTTCCACCCACTTCGCGCATTTACGCGTGATTTTTCGGATGACATCGCCACAAAAGGGGAGTCTGTAACCACTCGCGTTCCCAGCAGCGTAAGCGCTCAAGACCTATCAAGCGGTTATTCAGCAACGGACGTAACTTCCACAGCCAAAACGATCACCTTGTCAAATTTTCAAGGCTTCGTTTACGGGTTTACGGATGCGGAAGTTTCCAAGGCTGGCAACCTAGATTGGTTGCAGGGCGTTTTCATGGCACCTGCTTTGGAAGCAACCTTGAACAAGGTTATGGACGACTTGCTCGCCCTTGTGGTCAATGCGACATTTTCCGCAAACGAGGTCATAACCGCCGCCAACTTTGACGTTGACGAAATCGCTGACCTCGCCGCCGACCTAAGCACCGCCAAGGTGCCGAAATCGGAACGGGCGTTGATGCTGCCGCCGACTTATTATGCGAGCATCCAAAAAGACACTGTTGTTCAAGACGCCAGCTCTTACAATGGTCCTGATGCCGTCAGAGAACACGCCGCCCGACGAATCCACGGGTTCAACGTTTATGAGTATTCGGACATTCCGACAAACTCGGAAAACCTCGCCGCCATCGCTCTGCATCCTTCCGCGTTGCTGCTTGCTGCCCGCCAGCCAGCCACGCCATCCGATCCGGGATTGCAGGTCGAAAACGTGACCGATCCAACAACCGGACTGCCGTTGCAGTTCCGCTCATGGTATGACCCGGATTCCGGTGTTTACAAAGTGTCGATGGGCGTGCTTTACGGTGTAGCCGCCGGGAACGCAACAGCGCTTAAACGAATCAAATCAGCTTAATCGTTAGGATAAACTCATGGCCAACTCTTTAGGGGGAATTTCGTTAGCCGCGATTGCGGAACAGACGCTGGATTACTTGGGAAGTCAATTCTTTATGGTATCCGCGTTTACCCGCGATTTTTCGCAGGACATCCGCAACCGTGGGGCAAGCGTGACGACACGCGTTCCCTCTTCAGTAACGGCTCAGGACTTATCCAGTGGCTATTCAGCCACAGACGTAACCTCAACCGCCAAGACGGTGACACTCTCCAATTTTAAGGGGTTTGTCACCGGCTTGACGGATAAAGAGGTTTCACTTGCTGGAAACCAACAATGGTTGCAGCGCATTTTTGTTGAGCCAGCAGTTGAGGCGACATGCAAAGCGGTTGTCGATGATTTGCTTGCGCTGGTTCTCAACGCCAACTTTTCAGCCAATCAGGTAATCACTGCCGCTAATTTTGACAGTGATGATCTAGCGGACCTTGCCGGTGATTTGACAACCGCCAAGGTTCCCAAGTCGCTGCGTTCGGCTCTTATCTCCCCGGCATACAATGCCAGCTTGCAAAAGGACGCCGCGATACAAGATGCCAGCGCTTACGGCTCGCCTGATGCCGTGAGAGAGCACAAGGCCGGAATGATTCACGGATTCGGAATCCACGAATACGAGGCGATTCCTACAAACTCCGAAAACCTCGCCGGTTTCGTCTGTCACCCGTCAGCTTTACTCATTGCCGCTCGACAAGTGGCGGCACCTATTTCGCCGCGCGTTGAGGTGCTCAATGCGGTTGAGCCAAAAACCGGTTTACCGTTGCAGTTCCGATACTGGTATGACCGTGACGGTGGGAAATACAAGTTTTCCGTTGGACTCCTTTATGGAGTGGCTGTCGGAAATGGCGCGGCACTTAAACGAATTAAATCAGCATAATAAAATGGTCAGCAAACCAAACATATTAATTGGAATCAAACCAAACGGCGATATTGACGTCATTATAGTGAGCGGAAACGCCGACGAGGTGAAACAGGCTTTTGACGCGGAACGCGATAACCCCAGCGGAAACTATGTCCAAATTCAGGAATACCGCCGGCCACCTTATCGCCGCCGCAGGGATTTATCGGGAGCTTTGCCGAGTTCTGATGGTAAAAAAGCCGCCAAAAAACGGGCGTCTTGACTGGTTGCGTAAACACTGCTCAAAGCGCCCAGCTCTGCCGTGTGCCGGGTTGGGCGTTTTTTAAGCCATGGCAGACAATAAAATAACCCAAACCAACAGTAGGTTTTTATATGAAACTGCGACATCCGCCGATCCGCTAACATGGACGGTGATAGGGGAGGGCTACACTTGGAACAATTCAAACCGTTTGTTTCGGGTCACGGCAGACGAGGCTCAATTTGACACCACCGCGTATGTTCTCCAAAAAACCAATTCAGGCGGCAACTACGAGGACGCTTTCACCATTACGCTAAACGTTCCCGACGGCGATGGACTTAGCCGCGTTGATGTTTTTTCATCCGTCACCGTAACTGGATTACCTGATTACACTATTGTTTCGAGCCTCGATACATACGGAAGAGTGAGCGACTTGGACCGTATCGCCCATGAGCAACAGGTTGATTTAGAGCAAAACAGGATAGGTGCAATCTTTGATTATGGCGGGAGCAAATACAGGGGAACTTTAACCAGTCGCACAGACTCCAAAGAGTTTGAACCGGGAGGATATTTGGAAGGATTCGAGCTTTATATCACGACAAGCCGCCAGCAGTGGTCCGATGCTGGAGTTGTTCCGTTTGTTGGCGCTCACGTTGTCGTTGCAAATACCAAATATCGGATTGAGCAAATCATTAAAAATAACGCGCATTACCAACTTAACCTAACCAAGAAACGTGGCGGCTAAAGTAAGCATAGACACAAGAGAGTTTAAGGCGGCGCTTGCTCAGTACACGCGCTACTCTAAGCGGTCGCTCGCCGAGATTGTGAACAAGCGAGCCGTCAACATCGCTTTCAAGGCTATCCGCCACACGCCCAAAACAAAGAAGCCGTCAATTAACCGAGAGCTTCGCCAAAAAAGCCGGGTTGCACCTAAAGCACCACTTGGGGCGATCCTCGCTCAGAAGGGAAGAAATCCGGGGCTGTATGGCGACGAAATGAAGAAAGCTGTTGAGAGCTTGAAGGCGAAAAAAGCCGCCTCGATTGGTTTTATTAAATCGGGCTGGATTGGTGCGGTGCGTGATTTGTCGCCGCACGCCAAGGTTTACCGACGACCGCCAAGGGTAATTGTGAAGGGTAAACCCCAAGGTTTTGGGCGCCCAGCTCGGAGGGGTTTAAATCCGACCGCCGAAATCGTTAACCAAGTGGCTGGAGCGGTCAAGGTAGGTTCCGCCGCCTTGCAACGAGCAATCAATGAGGACGCACTCGATATGAAGACTTATGTTGCTCGCAAAATGAACCAAGACGCTAAAAAGTTTAATGCCAGATGAGCGCAAGAGGAATAACAGAAAGCTCGATGGTTGCCTTTTTGGGGGATTACTATTCCGGGCGCATTTACCCCGGCACAAACGGCGGCATTGTTGAAACGCCTTGCGTTATTGTCACCGCATCGGATGGCGAGGAAACGCCGCTTGGATCAGGCAACACGATGATCGAGGTTGCGGTTTCGGTTTACGACGAAATTGACGACACGGCGCAACCAAACAGTCGATCAAGGTTTGACGATGCTTGCACCGCTATCCAGAACGCTATCCGTTACGATGATTTCGCTGACCAACTGGAAGCCAAGGGCGCTGGCTTGTCATGTTATGGAGTTGCCAGCAGGACCGGACCCGTCACAGAGCGCGACTCCGAGAGCAACACGATTTCAGAAACTCACACAATAACAATTTATATTGCCGAAGCGTAAACGGCGACAGCTTTCTTTTAGTAGAAATTTAACAAACCCAAGGTAAAAAAATGAGCGTAGTTCAAAAAGGAAATCCGATTGTTTTCGGTTTAGGTGCAGGACCAGCAAAGCTTTTGAAAGCTGGGGGCAGCGACGAAATTGAAGTTTATATCCAAGACGCAAGGTTGGCATTTTCCGCCAACTCTCAGGAAGTAATGGATGGCAATGGTGAAGTCACCGGCAAGGTTTATTTCGACAACCGCCGAACATTGACCATGACACTCTTCATCAGCGATGGGACAAACATTGCTGGCGCCGAAACTAATTTCGAGTCCAACATTGTTCCGGGCGATGAACTGCAAATATCGTGGAACGAATGGGAAGAGGTTGACAGCGACACGGCAATGACTAATGACGCTGTTCTCGGTGAAGGCCAATATGTTGTTGACACATGTGAAAAAACCAGAGCGCAGGGGCAGATAGCGGAATGGTCTGTCACTGCTATCATGTACGCAAACGACTTGACCGCTGATGCCACCTAATGAACTGGATTTCGACAGTAGAGCCAGCGCCGTGGCGTATAGCGGGGTTTGAACTTGGTCCGCTCTTGTTTGGGCATTGTATGCTCATTGAGCGGTTCGACCTGAGAGAGCTTGCCGATGAGGATGACTTGCACTTTTTCCTTGGCGTTTGCTCCCGTACCTATGCAGACGCTCGCAAATGGTTAACGGAGCAATCCAGCCAGCCGAAATCAAAATTTAAGGACTTCGCAAAACATCGCGCTGAAGCGTTGGCGTATTTACACGAAAACATGGCGCTACCTCAAACGCTCGAAAACGTCGAAGGCGGCGCAACTCTAGGAACTCCGTTTTTGCAAGGATTACGACTAACGGCAATAAGCAATCTGAACTATAACCCGGAGGCAATAAACAACGCCCGATTCGGACAGCTTGTTTGGGATGTGTTGAGCTACAGGGAAACGCACGGGCAAACTCGGGTTATTGACAGCTACCTTGCCGAACAACTTGAGAAGCTAGGGAAAATGAATGCCAAGGTTTGAACTAAAAGGCAAAGTACAACTTGACGGCAACCAGTGGCAAGCTGGCTTGAATCAGGCTGGAAGGGCGGCGGACAAGTGGAGTTCGGAAACCTCTGGAATGATCCGCAAGAGATTACTTCAAGCGTTTGCTGTTGGTGCAATGTGGAGAAGCGCAACAGGCGCGCTCGATAAAGCGGCAGAGATTCGGGACAGGTCCGCCGGGATGGATATTGAGCCAGAAATGTTCCAGCACCTTGATTATGCCGCCCGGCAAAGTGGGGCAAGCATCGACGATGTTTCAACTGCGATGAGGACGCTTGCGAGAATGCAGCAGGACGCCACCGAAGGAAGCAAGGAAGCGCTTCAGGCGTTTGAAAGGTTTGGCCTAGTTTTTGATGACATCGCTGGCAGAAAACCAGCGGACTTGCTCATGGATATAGCCAAGGCGGTAGAAGCCGGGAAAAACCAAGCCAACCTGTTAGCCGACATGCAAACCCTTTTAGGTCGCGGCGGACAGTCATTAATCCCTGTTTTCCAGTCCAACTTTACCGGAATGATGCAGGAATCTCGGCAAATAGGAGCGCCGTTAAGCAATCAGCAGGTCGCTGAGATGGGGCAAACCGCCGATGCTTTAACAAAAACCCAACAACAGGGAGCGTCTTTTCTAGGCAAAGCTTTCGCAAGCCTGAGTGATGTTGTTGAAAAATACGGGCCTTTGGTTGCTCTGCCATTCGACAAAGACGCTAGGCGATCCGTTGAAAACGCTGGAAGGTTGAGTCAACAACTGCAAGAAAAGCTTCTCGAAAAAATCGAGCGCAACACCCGCGAAACTTCCGACACATTAAAATAGTATGAGCGTTAAATGGAAAGGCACAAAAGCGATCCAGTTGCAGCGCGTTGAAAGCCGATGGACGTGGCAGCGTGGGTGGGAAACCGTTTATATTTACCACGGCGAAAAGGCGCTCATTGCCGCCGCCGCAACCAATACCGCATACGTTCAATACGCCACGGCGGTTGACGTTGTTCCAGACCGGAACACCTCAGAACTTCGCGTCACTTTTGCGAGTATAGACAGTTCTCAGCCTGACCAATACACCGAGGACTCGAACGTATGGACTTTCACGCCTTACCAAATCCAGAAAAACATTGAAGAGCATCCGCGTTATGTTGGGCTGGCAGACATCGCCAGCGAGGATGGGTATTTACAACGCATTCTATTGGCGGTTGAGGATTATAAAACAACCGTTGCAACTGGAATATCCGCCGGGAATACGGACGCGGACAAGGTTTTTGCTTTGTCGGATTACATCACGCTCAAAGGAACAGCGGCGCAGCAGTCGCTTGCCAACGAACTGGCTGGATTAGTCATCCGGGGACACACAACATATGATGTCACAAAATACACACTCCAAAACGTCAAGGTTGTTCCGCCTAATACAAACCTGACCGTTAGCCACTTACAGACCGGTAGCCAATGGAGCACCGCCAGAGTTATCGATTTAATTGCGAGCGGGACTCCGAGCGTCACACAGTCGAGCATTGTTGGCGATTTGATAGGAACTTTCCCGACCGACAAGTGGTTAAAACAAGCGCCGTCAATCAGGGAGATAAACAACGGCAAGTTTGAAATCATCACAGAGTTCCTAAACGTTGGAAGCGATGAGTTGCCGACACAGATTTACCCGGATTACGTATGAGGCTTAAACGACTAAGACGGTTTAGGGTTAAAGATATTTTGGACGCGATAACGGCGCTTCAAGATGCGGTTGAGGCACTGCAACCAAGGCGCTCAAGCGGGACTCTACAAAATCAAGGGACCGGCGGAACATTAACCAAAGCATCGAGCGCGGCGAAACGTGGCGACATAACGGTTAACGCCAGCGACACGCGACCAGCTCGGTGGCAATGAAAAGACACTTTTGCCCCTATTAGTAGACAAGCTCTAGTTAGCACTAAACTAAATTTGGAGATATTATGGGAACAGAAAAATTTTTCGTATTCAACGAGTCAGGAACTCTCAAACGGTTAAAAGGTCGAATCGTTCGTTTTTTGGACAATGAAGACCCGGACAATGATGACAAAGTAGCGATCCGCGCCTCTATTAGTGTACCAGCTTCCGCTGAAGGATTAACCCCGGCCAACAACCTCTCTGACGTTTCCAGCGTGGAAACTTCGAGGTTAAACCTCTCCGTCAACTCCAAAGACGAGGACGCACAGGCAAATGGCACGAAGGTCACGGCCCCTGCTTTGTATTTCAACGGGACTACCTCAGTGGTGACGGTGGCCGACGATGATAAGCTGAGTTTTACCGATGGTGTTGATGATTTACCTTTTAGTATAGGGTTTAAGTGCAAGGTTGATTTTTCAGCATCTGGCACCAATGCCGTGTTCGGCAAGTATGGGCTTTCTGCCGCTACGCGGGAATGGTGGTTCTATTACACCAGCAATCTGATATATTTCTCAATTGTAGACAGCTCGGGCCGAGAGTCTTTTGCAAGATGGGATGTGTCGAGCATTAGCGGTAAAACCGCCCACATACTGATGACTTTCGATGGTGCTGGACCGAATAGCTCAAATGCGTTTACAGCTGCCGCTGATGGTATGAGCCTTTATGTCAACGGTGTTCTCCAGACGCCGCAAGCCACATATAATGACCCAAGCTATACTGGGATGGCGAACACAAGCCAAGCGTTGTGGTTTGGCAAAAGTTCATCTTCTTTCGGAGTTGGTCACTATAGTGCTTTTGTGTTTTACAACATGTCGCTATCTGCGTCTCAAGCCACGGTTGCCAAGAATGGTGATTTGGGATTTTCATATGAATGGGCAGGTGCGAACGGTGGTATATATACAAGTGACTTTAGTGCAGGTGTTGATGGGTTTTCTGACTCAAACGTAACACTGGATGGTAACATTGATGCGATTGGTGGGAAAGATGATAGCCTTAGAATTACATGTACTGCTGGGTCGCTGGCTCGTTATGCTCGCAAAAGTAGTTTGCTCACTGTTGGGAAACGTTACCGTTTAGACTTTGATACTTATATTCCAAGTTCCAACAGTGAGTGTGATGGAATATCTGTAACAATGGTTGGATATACTGGATCAGGTGATAATCTTTTATACCCAACACTTGATACATGGTCTAGGCTGTCATTTGAGTTTGTTGCAACAGGGACAGACTTGTTTATCTATGCTAGAGATGCATCCTCTGGCTCAGCAACATTCACCGAAACAGGTGGTGATGATTTGGTTTACATTAATAATTTCAGGGTCACTGAAATTGGAACTCTAGCAGACTTCCGGTCAGAGGATTACAACGAGTCAGCAAGCAAACTTTTAGACCGAAGCCCAAACAATTTCGTTGGCGTTGGAACATCAGTCACACTCACCGGAAATCAACGGCATATCAGTGCGGACACAATTGACCTCAAAAACCTCCCGACATCATCCGCTGGGTTGAGTGCTGGCGAGGTGTGGAGCAACAGCGGTGTTTTGACCGTGGTTTAACATATAATTTAAAACAATACTATGGACCAAAAAATCAATTATCTCAGAAGCCAAATCGCTGGCATTGAAGCACAGCTCGCTGCCGACAACGGCAAATCCACCATCCTCCAATTGCTCGGCAAAGCCAAAGCTCTGCTGAACGCACGGGAGGAATTGAGCGAACCAGTCAACCGTGCCAACACCGAGGCACTGCTCACGCAAGTTGTCGCCGCGGTCAATGCCTACAACGCTGCCAACCAAATCACGATGGATTCGGTCGATGATATTCTGGCTGGCTTTGATGCTGCTGTTGCACCTGCAGATGAGCCAGCACCTGCCGATAAGCCAGCCGATGCACCTGTCGAATAATGCAAAACAGCTGGGCTGAAAACTTGAAAGTGTCGCTTGTCGGGGCGGTGGGATTCACGGTCACCGGAAGCACACTTGACGAGTGGTTACGGCTTGGAATCGCATTTGCAACTCTGGTTTACATGGGCTTCAAGGCAGCAGGTGCGGCAAGAAATTATTTTAAAAATGACGATGAAAAAATGGATTGAATTGGCATTTTTATGCACTGCGATTTTAACACTCAGCGGATGCAGCACGCTTGAAAAAGCCACTGGCTGGGCATTTGAGCAGGACGTGCAAACACAAATTTTGGACGGCAAAGAAATAACGTCAACAAACTGGGTTGTCAGACCATCGGTTGAAAATGGATTAAGGATAACTGGAAGCATTGCACCGGGCGCAGGAAGTATCGTGTCAGAAGCAGTGATTGCTTTGCTCGGCGCCTTTGCAGCATGGCGCGGGCGCAAATGGAAGAAGGCGGCGGTTGACGCTGTTGAGGCTGGGCAGCAATTCAAAAAGGCGTTAGACAAAAGCAACGGAAAGAATAAAATTGCCGGTATTATTGAAGGCTTAAAAAGTCAGCAAAAGAGCAACGGTACCTTTGAATTTATTAAAAGCATTTTAAACAAGATTTAATATGGCAAGATCAGAACTGACAACGGCAAACTTTATCGACCTTGAAGCAAACCCGGAGATTGTTATTCAAGACATCACTTGGACGGCATTGACCGCTGGTAGCAATAACGGGCGGTATTTTTCATTCAATGATTCCGAATGCCTATTGCTCTACAACGACACAGGCGGCGCGGCTTCATTCACTATTCCGCTGACCGAGCCAGAAGATTATTCCGACCTAAACGTTACATTCAACGATAAAACAATCTCTCTGGACAATACTGACCACAAGCTTTGCGTTGTATCTTCCAAATACAAGGACTCGACTGGTTACATAAACGTTGATTGCGATGTTGCTGGGAAAATTGCAGTCGTCAAAAAATACACCATAACCTAAAGTGTGGCGCTTGATTATACAACAGCACCGACAGTAGCCAAAGGAAGCGCGATAGACTCGCGCCACTTCAATAAACTTGCTGACGCATTCAACGACCGGTTCCTTGGTGGTGTCGGAGATCCGACTTACAGGCTGGCATGGTATCTCCATTCCATTTTTCGTGGTATGCGAAACCAACAGGATGCAAACGTCCATGCAGCGCATGATGAATGGTGGAAGTTTTACGCGCACATTGAACCGCTCGAATACGATTACCCGACAATATCAGCAGGGCTTCCGCAAGGTATAAATGTTGGCAACCCACTTGGAGCTTTTGTCTTTGGCAACGAGCAAGCAGGCGTTTACAACGAACCAGACAGAATCAATTACGATGTCGCAACGGGTGACGGCATATTGCTCCATAATGTATCAGGAGCGCCAACGAACGACATTCAAAAGTGGGAAATTGGCAAATACCAGCGCGGAGTCACAGACTCCACCGGCGAAGACTTAGACCAAGCCAACGCATTAGTTGCCGCTCAGCACCATTTATCATTCAGATTTGGCGGATTATGGCACAAGGGATACGGTGGGTTTTTACCAAGCTCCACCGTTAATGGTTACTGTGAGGATGGTGTGTTGTATGACTACTCCATCAAATTTCGCAAACTCTCACCACAAACCGATTGCTCATATTCCAGTTGTCCAGAAGGCAGTGGAAGCGGCACTTGCCCGAATACAAGCAAAGGCGTCTATTCGTGGCGCATTGGTCCAAAGGATTACATCCTGACCCATTGGGATGGGACAATTACTAAACTGCCGCTTGAGGATTACATAGAGGGACCGTATACCGGGAGCAGTGACAACGCGCGATTAAGGCGCACCGATGGCGACCAAATAAGCCGCATACTTAATATGTATGCAAACGATTTCAGGGGCGATGATTCAGAGCGTGCATTGTCTGATTATTTCGTTGAGGATTACGCCTTTGACTTTCAGGACTTTTTCTCAAGACAGTATTTCCTTGCCCCTGCTTATGGTGTGGCTTCCGGTTACGGCGATGGATCTTACAACGCAAGTTACACCCAGTTTGATTTCAACTCTGACACAGCAGCGGGATATGGAACAACAGGCGGCACCTACAATTACGACATTCACAGCGGCTTTGTTTGCGCTGGTTTCATTGCCGTCGGTGATGGTTTAACTGGATCAAAAACATTTACACTTGAGGTTGATGGAGTTGATTTTGGCAGCGTCACAATTGACGGCACGACAGACAACCAGAGCGCATGGTTCGAGATCCCAAAGGCCGGGAATGTGAAAATTCGATGCAATCAAGCCATGGGTTCCACTGAGTCAGCTTATTGCGAGATTGCCGAGATCCTTGAAATGAAGCCAGCAAACGAGGACGCTTACATCGTGCTCAGGATGGCATCAGCGAACACCACGAACGATGATGGAGATGGACACGACACAAGCGAGCCGAAAACTATTTGGGAGGCATACGAGCGGCATGGCATGATTTACAATGGCAGTACAGATGTTGCCAGGTCAGAGGATACATACATCAACCGTAACCCGATTTACATGACCGCCAGAAAATATGCCGTTGATCGGACGCGTATGGCAGAGCGCATACTTTTAAAAGGATATGAGGTTGCTGGAGGTAAAAGCATACTGTATTTCCAACGCAAAGCGCGTGGCGTTTCGGGCGCAGATGTTTTTCGCGGCATCGCACCATCAGAAGATCCGGTTGCGTCTGGCTCGATCAAGCACAATGTCACCTACATCGTTGAGTCAGGAACAACCGGCATCACTTACGACGGATCAGCCGTTGCAGTAGGATCGACATTCACCGGTGTAAAAGACGTCACCACATTCACCAAATCAAACGGGGATGAGGTGGTTATGGAATACGATGGCATCATTGAAACCGCTGGAGCCGCTTCGACAGATAACCGCTGGACAATGTTCATTGGAACGAACACATACAACCCTAGCGACGAATCCATTTATAAGCCTGATTCATACGGAGACATTTTATCCTGGGGGCATGACCGATGCGCGATGTTTTCCGATGATTGGACAGACCCAACAAACGCAGACGGCAAGGAGATGTCGCAGCACGTCAACCCGGCAGCAGGGAGCATACTGCAACACTCCGAAAATCCAAGCGGATACCGTTACGGGCTGGGAACCCACACGCCACCGGATACCAGTGGCAGCACAAACTTGGTCACACAGCAAAACGATGCTGCATGCGATGGCGAAACGGAAGCGGATTGTCAAGGCATGGTCGACCATTACAAATCCTGCCAGATTTACGTTCCAGACTATGAGATTGAATCTGTCACGATGTCAGGAACGGAAGTCAAAGTGACGCTTGCAGGACGATTGCGGAGGAATTCGACAGCACCGGCGAGCGTTACCAATTCAAGCGCCGGGTGGGATTCATACCTTGGAACTGAAACAGGGCCGAGGACCGACGAAAACGCAATTGTAGAGTATTTGCGCTGGTCTACTGGAAGTGGCGGGAATTGTGTGCAGCGCATTGGTGATTTTGCGCCAGATGCCAGCGCGTCAACCGGGTGGTCCGGAACAGTCGTCAAGGGCTCATGCCACCCAAGATTCCACTTCACAAGGCTTATTCCAAAGGTTTACGAGGACAACAACAACGTTTATGAGTCTCACGACACGCGAGTCATCACCGACGAACTTGTCTGGATGGACTTGGTGTTGCGTGGCATTTGCGAGGGCTACGTTGACCAGAGAAGCACAAATGAACTTCGTGAATATTTGGACATCAACGGCAAAACCGAGTGCTATTCTAAACGGCTTTTTGATTACACCTACGAAAACCTTTTTAACGCAGCCAACTCTAACCGTTGGCCACGATTGGTTCCATTGACTGAGCGATCCGATAACCCGAAAATGTTTGGACCGCTTCCGATGGTTTACACCTACGCGGAGCACTTCAACCAGATAGCGAGGGCAGTCAATTTGCTGACTCGGGCGCGTTTGTATTTACCAGTGAGGGTTCGTCACAGGCATTATGACTACATCGGCACATCAAATATCCCGGTTCAGGGGGATGGTAACTGTTACAACGGCGCGGTATGGCAAGACAGCGTTTCCGTAATCGAGCCGACAACCCTTGATCCTGCCGTGTCACCCAATCCAACAGCATGGACTGAGGAAACTGGAAGTTTTACGCTTGTTTCATACCAGCGATCCGAAATCGCGGACAATTCTGGTCAATGCGTTTACCAAATCAAGCGGCGGGATTATGAATATTACATCGACTTTTCACCGCTTGCCCTCAACGCATTGCCTGATGATTTGCACACGCTTGTTGTCACTGACAACGGCACAGGGTTTGCTGCTGCCGTTGATGATTTCGAAGCAACGCACACCCGTGAAGTTGTGGCAACGGAGGCGGAGTCATGGGGTTACTCTCCAACCTACCCGCCTTACACGGCAAACGGGTTGCCGACCGCATACAAAGACGACCTTGGGCAGTGGCAAAACTGGGAACCCAACGTTTCAACGGTGACAACGTGCGAAATTGTGAAATCTGGTATCCTGAAATCAGATGAACCACCAGATTGTGATTATGTGGACACGTTTGACGGCGGGTTTGGTGAGGGTTCCAACACAGAGCGCCGATTGGTTGTAAACAACATCGAAGCATACGTCGAAGTTCCGCTCGTTTAATTATGCCAGCAGATCCATCACCAGTTACATCTGACCCATCGACATTTGGCCAAGTCAATTTAACTTGGGGCAGTGTTTCGGGCGTCACAGGTTACAGGGTTTACCGAAAACGAACATCAGTTGGTGGGGCATCTTATGTTTTGATTCTTGATACAACTGATTTGAGTTATTCTGACATAATCGCAGCATACGACCTAGACACTCTTGGCACTGTTACCGGCGAGGAGTGGAAATATAAGATTGTCGCCTACGATTCTGGAGGTGAATCAACTGGGCTTGAAACAACTTGCACAATGAAAGCGCAGCTTTCAACCGACATTACTGCATCAAGCATCAATCACACTCCATACAATGACGGAAGCGATCAAACGGCAAGTTATACAATATCAAATCCTGATTCATTGACGCCAACGGTCGCGGATGATACAAAGTGCATGCATGAAGTAAAAATGAGGTCATTGGATGCATACGGTCGCCACACGTCGAACTAAGGGGATAATCCGCTTTAAAAAGCTTCACAATATTACCGTGAATCGCGGGGAAGTTCCAACGCCGCCTGATTCCAAGACACTCGCTAAAAACCTCCTCTCATCCGCAGCGGATGTTATCCGAAAGGGGATTAAGCCGAGAACAGCGGAAGAGCAAAAAGCGTGTTTAGAAATTTGCTACAAATGCCCAAGTTACATCAAAAACCAAAACAGATGCGGAAAATGCGGATGCTATCTGAACTTCAAAAGCAAACTTCGCGCGTGGCATTGCCCGACCGGAAAGTGGTGAAGAAAAAACGCAAACGTATTCTTTCTGGGCTGATGGTTGGGCCAATTGATCCTAAGTGTTGGGAACCTCCTACGAAATCAACTCATTCATAACCTTCGCGAGATTGCAGATTTTTGTTGCCAGTTTTTTTTGGTGAGCAGTTTTCTGAAAATGTCCCTTTCCGCAAACCAAGCGGTTTGCCCAATATTTTTCCATGTGGCTATCAATACTTTTCCAGTGGTCCACGTCTTTAGCGCGTATGTCTAAAACACCTTTGTTCGTGTGGCTTGTGTGTTTGTGGTGTATGTATCCATCCTTTAGTATAGGTCTTATCTTCCATCCATGCATGTTCGCCTTGGTGCAAAAGTGCGAGTCGCCTGAGTAGTATGTAAGCAGCTCATTAAATCCGCCAATTTCCTGAAACAACTCCCTTCGATACATAATGCACTCCCCGGTCAGCTCCTCGACAAAACCTTCAACGTTTATTTCAAAACCCATGTTGGATTCATTAAAGCCAACCATACCGATGTCATCGCGCTGTAAAATAGCGTCACGCATTAAGTCAATCGAGTGCGGGAAAAACTCTATATCAGAATCCATCAGCACAAACAAGTTGCTGTTCGTGCGCTTCATCATTGATTCGATTAGCCTGTTTCTTGCAAAGTAAGTCCCTTTGTTAACCGGCGACTTTTCAAGCCACACAAAGCGGTGATGCCTAACAAGTTCATTGTCTAACCATTCGACAGTCTCTCTGTCGCTTCCATTGTCGTAAATGTAGAGTTCATATCTGTCATCACAGATCCAAGTATCTAAGCATTTCTTGAGGACATCAAGACCGTTAAAAGTTACAATTCCAACTGGTATTGCCATATTTTTTCAGGGTTTAAATCCGTACCGGCTTTCATACATTTCTGCATCCTCTTTTAATAACTCGCGGGTTTTTTCTCCTAGATTGTCAATGGTTGTTCCGCCGCCTATATGCAGAGAAATTCCTTTTTCCATCCCGATTCGATGCTGACCAAATTTTTCACACGCACAACAGAATTCATTATCCTCGTTGTAGTGATGATAACCGAAGACAAAGCCACCAGCTCTTCTCCATGAGGCCATCCTTATAACAGAGCCTCCAACCCCATGATGAATTTCGCCTGTCCTTGTTCTGTGAAGGCGCAAGCAAGCCATGAACGCGTTATTATCATTTTGGATTGCTTCAAGGGCATCTTTCAGGACATCCTCCTGACCAAGGAAAATATCTGATTCAATGAACGCAAAAAACTCTGTTTCCTTGTCCTCTTCGTAAAGTAGCCGCGTTGCCGCGTTTAGTGCGAGAGCTAACCCTATGTTGACTGGAAAGCGTATGAATAAATCATGTTCACGCTTGTGATGCATTGCCTCCTCGAAGCTGCCGTCTTCGCTCCCGTTGTCTATTAAGATGACCCGCGTTGGAATCCTTGTCTCGTGGTGTAAATGCCAAAACCAAGGACGAATGAATGGTCTATTGTTCCAGACAACAGTGATAATATTAAGCGGTTTCATATATTAAATTAAGCCAATCGTTTTTAAAATATGGGTAAACCTCGCCATTGAACGCGGCGCGTAGAGTGTCGGCAGAGAAGCGTGGAACCAGCGGACCCGCATTGTCTTGGTGCAAGTGGACGTTTTGAGGGTACAGCCACTCACTTTCCACTTCCAATGTGTCAACGAGAGTTGGGAGCATGATTTTTCTCGCCGCTGGCAAGTTTAGGATAACAACGGATTTGCACTCATACGCCGCCGCCACATGCATAAACCCGCTGACTATACCTAGAAACCATTCACAGGTTCCGACAACGCGGAGTTGCAAACCCAGCTCCATTCCAACGCACGACTTCACGCCAGTTAATCCGCTAGGCTTAGATCCAAACTCAACAAATTCTAAATCTGGACGCGAATCAATAAACGCCTGAATTATGGCAATGTTTTCTGGGTAGACCTCACGCGCTCGCGGGTGGATATGCTCTTTTTGCCAGTTCTGGTGAATGCCAGCCTCAAAATGTAGCGCCACACGCCCAGAAACAACGGGCGATTCGCGGCGTAGCTTCCCGAAAGGTTTTTCGGGGACATCCAAACCATACAGGCGACGCAACCGCTGCAACAGATGACCGTTGCCGAGATCGTGTTGCGCATATGTGGCATCCACTCTAACCCACTTGCCCAAATACGGACCCGTACCGACCTGCAATAAACCCTCCACCGCCGCCCAAGCTCCTGAGTGGCTATGGACTCCAAACGGGCGAGGTGAGGCATAAGGGAGGTCGGACATGATGACACAATCGCCCAACCCGTTGGGTCCATTGGTTAGCGAGTATTCCCACGGGTTAAAGTCAACAGGCTTCCGGGCGTGTGGAAGGATATTACGGTAATATTTTTGAAGGATGTCAGCGGGGCATTGCTGCATGCGTGGTCAAAAATATGACACCAAGCTGCCACTGTCAATTTTAACCAGTTTGCAACACCTTAAACACCATGACTTACAAGAATACGAATCAACCTTGCCAAGGTTGATGTCGAGAGTTCGAATCTCTTCACTCGCTCCATTTTTTTGTACATTGATAAACAACAACCTCCATTGATTTCCAAACACTTACCCTCCTTAGCGAACATAAAACACGCTGTTGCTTGATTTGGTTTGATGTTGGCCAAAATTGCAGGATTCCAATCAGATGTTGACACCGAGGTGGCGACGGATACCTTTGGAAAATGACAGTGGTGAGAGAGGTTACAAAACACGGCAAACGGCGCTTTGAAGTCGATCTTGGCCGGGTATCTGGAAAGCGCTTGAGGCGCTACGTGGAGAGCGAAAAAGACGCCAAAAAGAAAGCCAAGGCACTGGATGAGGAGCGCAAACGCCTGGGCGATGCCTGGGCGGATTTAGAATCACGTAAAAAATGGACAATTCTTGAGATCCTGCGGGACATTGAGAAGGAGGGAACCACATTGCTTGAGGTTTGGGAATCCTGGAAGTCAATCAACATCGGCGGCGGTGCCGGGATTACAATTGAGGACTCGATCGCTCAATTTTTAGAACTCAAGGCCGAAGCCGGGCGCCGACCGCTTTATTTACGTGAGGCTGGTTACGGCCTCCGGTTGTTCGCAAAGGGTAGGGAAGGCCGAGATTTGGCATCTGTCACACTTGGAGAGGTTCAAAAGTGGTTGTCCGGACTAGAAAAGAGCCAGGCAACCAAGCAAACCTTGCAATCAAGGCTAAATTCCTTGTTCTCGTGGGCTGTTCGTCAGGGGTATGTTACTGCAAACCCGATCGGCAACATGGAAAAAATCAGCGTCACAAAGTCGGATCCGCAGATTTTAACAAATGACCAGTGTCGAAGGTTGGTTGCAGCTTGCCACGCGATCGATGCGGACATGCTCTGTTACCTGGGCCTTGCTTTATTCTGCGGGATTCGACCGGAGGAATGTCAGCGGTTAACCGCGGACGCGATCGACATGGACCGTTGCACTGTCACAATCTCAGGAGACGTTGCAAAGACAAGGAACCGGCGCATTGTTTCCATGACGGATCCAGCAATAAGGCTTCTAGGTCTTGGAAACCTTTGCGAATACAAGACAAACTTCCGCAAGCGGTTGGTCGCAATCAGGAAGGAAGCAAAAATCAAGAAATGGCCAAAGGACGTTTTGCGACACACTGCCGCAAGTCATTTTCACAATTTTCTGACGATCGACGATGCCACGAAACAGCTTGGACACTCGGCAGATGTTATGTTGAGGCACTACCGGCAGATGGTTACGCGGGAAGAAACTAAGGAATGGTTGGAAATTTAAGTCTTATTTTGGCCTCTTCCAAATAATCTCGTATGCCATTGTCATATTGTCGTCGATTGATGCCCTGCGAGCCGAAACCATTTCCCATCCGTTTTCTCCCATAAAATCCAGCTTTTCATAAAGCTCTAAGTCTGGCGTGGTTGTGATCGTGTATTGGTACGTCTTTGGAATGATTGAAAGAAAACTGAGCGATCCACCAAACAGCGGGAATGCAATCAAGCCGACGTAAAGTATCTTTGTTATTTCTTTCAGTTTTTTTTCTGTAACGTTTGGAGCGGAGACTTCTTTTTTTGGTTGGTTTGTTTTAACCTCAGGGCATTGAAACTCATGCTGACAGGTTGGGCAGGTCACTTTCAACCCGGCGTTCGCATTGTCAATTTCCAGCTTTTCTTTGCATCTCGGGCATTCTGTTTTCATAATTTAAACTCCGCATTGTATAATGCGTAAAAAATGACGGTGCGGTGTCAAAAAAGTTCAAAAAGTTATTAACCTATCATTGTAAATAAGTTCTTGAGCCATTGGACGGTTTTTGTCCCACCCATGCTGTTGAAATGCGCAGTATGACAGCAAGACGTATCTGCATTAATGACTCTGATTATCATCTTCTTTCCCGTCAAGAGGTTCTGTTCCGGTTGCTGGTTGAGTTTGACTTGATTTCCCCGCAAGCATTGGGCGAAGATCATCCCTCGCCACCGTTTGAACATACTGCTCAAGAGTCATTCCCCGCATCTTTGCAGCGGCCTCAGCCATCACGATAGTCTCTTTGCTCCAGATTTCGGATAGATCCGTGATTCGGTGGTCTTGAAACCCGAAACCTGGCGGGAGGATTTCCGCCGCTATTTCTTCCATGCGTGCTATTCTTTGGTCTGTTATTCCCTTTTTTCCGTTAAGCATTTTTGACAGGTGGTCAAGCCTTACTCCAAGCATATCAGATAGTTCAGACTTACCACCGTCCAGCATCGAAGATACGGCACCACACAAAAGTGAAAATTTCTGCACTTTATTCATTGACTGGTCCAAAAATTAGCACTACCTTTCATCACACAAACACACAACTCGACTTAGTAAGATGGACCTGACCCGGATAAAGCGAATCGAGACGACTGGCAGCACAGCCATCGTCAATCAACGAATCAAGGATGGTGGCTATCTCATCGCCGCCGTTTATAAGGTTAGTTATATTGAGTATCATCTAGGGTTTACGGATTTCACGGCTTGCGAACAGGGTAACCACCGGTCCAGCCAAGATGGTATTCCCCAATCTCCGAACCATCCTGACGAATCCCGGCTTTTAAAATCCGAAGAATTTTCCAATCAGCCTTCAGATACCTCTGAATCAATTCAAGGTCAGCTGTCACGACAACCTCTTTGACGTCCATTAATTTACAGCAACACATTTCTTCACTCATAACACAAATGACTAAATCCAAATACAAATCAGAAGTCGAGCGGACATCTGTTCAATTCCCACGCGAAGAATACGCACCGCTTAGAATCGCCGCTGCCAAGAAAGGCGTTGGACCTGGAATGTATGTCCGAAATCTTGTCCGCAAGCATCTGGCTCGCATTAAGCACAGTGCATAACTGTATACAACCACACAAGAAACTTCAAGCGTCAACACTTACTAAGACTATGCCCACAAACCCAATTGCCGCCGACACGACCAACCTCGCGGTTAATATCCTCAAGGATCAAAACTTGTTCCTGGGGCGTATAGCAAGCCGCGACGACAAATCAAAAGGGGAACTTGTGAAGCAACTTATTCACGATGGACTAATGCTCCGCGATCCAGAGCTTGCCGCAAGGTGGGACAGTATAAAAGCGCGCCGCTACACTCAAGCCGTTGCACTCTGTTTCGCCGGGGCGCTCGTCATCTGGCAATCGCTCATTGGTAGTATCGACATCCGCAGGTCATCAACTCGGGTCCGCATTCCAAGAAAGGAGCAAATCGCATGATCCAATACCTCACCGTTGAACAGGTCGCTCAGAATTTGAGCCTGTCACCTTGGACAATTCGCCAGATGGCGCATAAAGGAGAAATTCCAGCCATCAAAATCAGACGCCGATGGCGTTTCGATCCTGACAAAGTTCAACGCAAAATCGAAAAACAACAATCAATTTTAGCCCAGCCATGAAGCCCCTAATTCTCACAATATCCTACCTCGTTGGTATATTTCTACTTCTACCAATCCTCACGTGGCTGGCAGCTTTTAAGCCGATCATTATTGCAACCGTCCTTATCCTGGGCCTTTTAGCCTTGAGCGTTGCGGACAACTGGCGGCACTACGCCGCAAGCATTGATGATGCTCTGGATTTCGATACCCCGAGTGGGGATACCGAAAAGCAACCATTGATAGACGACCCTTCTATTGGTGGGAGCGACGATACGACGAAATCGGGCGGTGGCTTAGTACACCACCGCCCACCTTCGCAGAATTTCAACACCCGTAAAATCCAAAACACAGAGACAAAATGCGTTAGTGCGGGAAGTGGCGCGGGTGCGTCACTGGTTGGATAAGCATAACTCAGCGGGGTGGCGAGTGTCACCCCGCAATTAAAAAAGCCGGTGCGCTAACACCGGCTCAGAATAAAGAACTCAAAAACTATGGACAAAACTACAATCAAAGAGCGGTCAGCGTCAAGAGAACTTGCGAGCCAACAAAAGGCCGCTCGTTTCGCTCAGATCGCTGAAGCCGCAAGCGATGTTTATTTGACAGCCACATCAGGCGGAAACCTGGCTGGCGCATTAGAGGCAGCAACAGCCATGCAACAGGTCCGCGATGCTTTTGACGCTGACATCATGGCAATGGTCAAACCACTTATGAACACCCCTCTTGGATTCCTTACTGACAGGCCACCAGGAGGGAAAAACCCGCCATACCCTGACGATGTAATTCGGGATTGCTGCATTGAAGGCGCTCTCAAAGGTGTCCAGTTGATTGGCAATCAGATCAACATCATTGCCGGGCGTTGCTACATCGCCAAAGCAGGTTGGGAATACCTGATTAAATCAAGGGTGAAAGGTTTGAAATGGTGGAAGCCAGAATTTGGTGTTCCGAAAACATTACAGCATGGCGCAATCGTGTCCTGCAAATGCTCATGGAATATCAATGGTCAAAAAGGATCACTCTCAGCCGATGTTCCGGTCAAAACAGATTCATTCACTGGCGTTGACGGCATCATCGGAAAGGCTGCACGTAAGTTTTACAAGCGCGTTTATGAGGCCATGACTGGAATTCTTATTTCGGATCCAGATGACGCAGGAACAGACATTATCGAAAACGAAGCCGACCAGGATGAAAACCAATCTCACGCCGAAACAGAAAAAAGCACTGTTCAACAATCCACTCCTTCAGACTCAGGAATTCAAAAAGAAGTGGATCAAAATCCAAGGAACGGAAATCAACAGGGCACTCATTAGAACTTACGGAATTTCAAACGGTGGCGTCTCAATGCAGCTTGAATCCGGAGAGTGGATGCATTGGAAGCTTTCTGAAAAAAAGGCCAGGGAAGTCATCGAGAAAATCGACAACCAGTTTTTCGGAAAGCTTTCAGAGAATTATTTGAAGGCCGAAGAAAATCGAAAACACGACGACGAACAACGATTACAAGAATATCAAAAATGCTTACAACAACCGAAAAAACCAATGAGCGAGGCAGTGAACAGGATGATTCAACGCCAGAAACGATTACGCAGACCAGTCAACAGTTGGTGGATGCGCCAGGTAATGAGCCAAGCCCAGCACTGATCGAAGATGTATTGAATTATCTTACAACTGAAATTCATCGCACCGCTCAAAAGAAAGGATGGTGGGAGGATGGGCGCAAACCTTCAGAATGCATCGCCTTGGCTCACTCAGAGCTTTCCGAAGCGCTTGAAGCGTTGCGGCATGGCAATCCACCAGATGACAAGATTCCACAATTCTCAGGTGCTGAAGCTGAACTTGCTGACACCATCATCAGGATCCTTGATATGGCTGGCGCATTCGGTTGGAACGTAGCTGGGGCATTGGTCGCTAAAATGCAATTTAATCGCGGCAGAACCTACAAACATGGGAAGCAATTCTGATGAGAAAAGTAAAACGATATTTAACCTGGGACAATATCAAAGAATCATTTCCTGGAATTCACTCACCGGAGGAAGCTATCAAGCGAACCGTCAAAAGGTGTATAGCAATGGGCCTTATTTCGCTTCCAAAAACAAAGCCGCTTACCGATTCGCAAATTGAATCTGTGAGGCAGCGCGGAAACCGCGAAAGAAAAAGGGAGGGGGCATTATGAATGATGTTTGTGAGAGAAAACACGGTGGCGTTTTTACATCACGCCAAGCTTTTGAGAGGGCGAAGCCAAATTTAACCCAAGCCCGTCAAGACGTTCTCTTGGCAGTCGAAATGTCATTGGGATTCGGTATCACAGCCAAGGAATACGCGGAGAAGTCAAATAAACCGCTCAATGCGGTATCTGGCAGGTTCACAGAGTTAGCAAGGGATGGGTGGATTGAGCGAACGAGCGAGCGCAGAGATGGCGCCGCAGTATGGAGAGCGACTATATGATAATGGAACGCAAACAGTATGCCTACGTGATTGTTGGACACCTCCATGTTGACATCGACCTAGTGGAGGTCATCAACGTTGAAGAAAACCTTTTTGGTGAAGATGTTGTTACTTTCAACTGGGGCGGACTGGTGAGGCAAAGCCGAATATACATTAAGAATCACGAATGAGACGCGCCGCACGCACCGACAGAAATCACGCGGAAATCATCAAAGGACTGAGGCAATCCGGTTGCACTGTCCTTGACCTCTCAAGTGTTGGTTGCGGGTGTCCAGACATTCTTGTCGGGCGTGCGGGGCATAACTGGCTCTTCGAAATCAAAGACGGTTCAAAACCACCATCAGCTAGAAAACTAACCATACCAGAACAGGCATTTTTTGCCATGTGGCGCGGAAATGTGCAGGTGGTCAAATCACTCGAAGAAGCCATTGATTCAATCAATCAAACACTCAAACATAAGGCGCAATCATGACTTTTGTTTTTTTATTAGGTTTAATTATAGGCGCTGCCGCCGTGGGGCTGGCAGCGATGGCAGCAAACTTGAAATGGTGAGGGTTTATGCCTAACAGAATTGTAAGAGAAGGTTTCCTCGACTCCGAAGCTATCAATTCCCTTGAAGCTTTCACCGAGTGCATATTTCACCGTTTACTAATAGTCTCCGATGACGCCGGACGATTCGACGGCAGGGCGCAAATTGTCGCCTCCCGTTGCTTTCCTCTCAGAGATTCCATCCGAGCAAAGGACGTTGAAGGCCACTTGCTGAAACTAGAACAAGCCGGATTGCTGATTCGATACGAGTGGAACGGAAAACCGTTTCTACAGCTCACCAAATGGCAGAAAGCAGGCAAGTCGTTGACAAGTAAATTCCCTTGGTCAGATGGGAGCTTTTCCATCAAGTATGCCAAAGCGGAAACAAGGGACGGGTTAAAGGAATTTGTTACCACGTCTCTACCCCATACGCACCCCATACGCACCCCGTCGGAATGGGGTTCCCGAGAATCCAATACGGAGACGGAGACGGAGACGGAGACGGATACGGATACGGAGACGGGGACGACGAAATCGTCACCCACTTCTAATGAAAAACCAAAAACAGGATCACACACGCCTTGTGAGATTGACACCCCGCGAAATCTCCAAGAGGTCATTGACTACTTCGAAAGAAATCAAGCACCAGCTTGGCTGGCTGAGGATTGGTTTAACCAGATGGAGTCTGCTGGCTGGATTGTTCGTGGAACTCAGGTCCGCAAATGGAGGGCCGCTGCGATAACCAAGATTAGATATTGGGAAGAGGATGGAAGGCCAAAAACACGAAAGGAAAAGGTAAATGGAAAATGTATTGGAAATAAGCAGATCGTTGACCGAAACATCGGGACAGCAAACGAAGGCGCAGCCAGTGAGTATGCTGGTTGTGGAATCGTGGAGTAAATGGTTTCGAATTTCGACTTTTGGCGACCCGAAGATTGAAAAGATGCTGATTACAGCAGGCGCATGGGCAAAAGCTGTCAGAAGCGGCAATCTGCCTCACTGGTTGATCCTCCTTGGGAAAAGCGGCAATGGAAAAACCCACATTTGCGACAAGCTTTGGTCTTGGGCTTCCAAGTGGACTGCAATCGACAACATCAACCTGCGATACACACCGCATAAAGTTTACTGGCCTGATTTTGTAGACAAGTTGAGGAATGGGACCGTCTATGAACTTTACGAGGACATGAAACGATGGCCATTGCTTTACATTGATGATGCATGGGCAAATCGTGCTAGTGAATTCAGTGAAGAAAAACTCAATACGTTACTTGGATGCAGGGCTGGACGTTGGACAATGCTCACAGCAAACACCACAATGGAAACCATAGCGCAACGTGATGCGAGGATTTCGAGCCGATTCCTACGAAACGGATGCAAACTCATCGACATCAGGACAACGGATTACAATTTGAGATCATGAAAATCAACATGCCGACACCAAATTTTGATGAGGACGGCGACCAGAAGTTCATCGAATATCTAAAAACTATTAAAATTAAACCAAATCGAAAAATTCAGCGCCACAAATTTCTCACAAGCCAAGGCAACAAGAACAACTGATGACCGAAGCAGAACAAAAAGCCCAAAAATGGGACATGGCAAGAGTGACGGAAAAACACGCCATCAATCACCTTGGGAAGCTGAACGCCGAATCCAGCCAGATTGCTCACTCACAAGCAGAGGCAACACTCGTCTGGTTTTGCCGCAAGGCTGGGTTCACCGATTTAGCGAACAAATACGAATGCGTACAAGAGGAACGTGGATTTACTTATACGGAAACAACATGAAACACGCAATCAACACAATCATCTCAGCCGTGGCTGAAGAATTCGGAATCACAACTAAAGCTCTCTGCGGTAAAACAAGGGCCGAAGCGGTCGCAATACCAAGAATGGTGGCAATGGAGCTGGTCTGGAAGCACTGCGGGATCACATACCAAACCGTTGCAAATCATTTTGGAAAACGCCAACACGGAACGGTTTTTCATGCTCGGAAGCGGGTCCATTTCATGCTCGATAACAACAAGGCGTTTGCGACCGCTTACAGAAACATCGAAGCCAAAATAAATTTATGAGCGACATAAACCAAGTAATTTTAACCGGACGCCTGACAGCGGACCCAGAGGTACGATACACGACCGTAGGTAAGGCTTACGCAACATTCAACCTCGCCACGGGGCGAAAATACAAAGACCGGCAAGGAGAGCTTCAGGAAGATGCCAGCTTTATTGGTTGCACCGCTTTCGGCCAATCCGCTGAGTTCTTGGGCCAATACATCCGCAAGGGGCAAGCAGTCCTTGTTCAAGGGCGACTTAAACAAGACTCATGGGAGGATCGAGACACCGGCAAGAAGCAGTCTAAGACCAAGGTGATGGTGGATGTGGTTAAATCCATGGGGCAGCGGTCAGCAGGTCAGCAACAGCCAACGCGACCACTTCAACCAGCATCCGAAACCACACCAGCCATTGACGCCATGGACGATGACGAAGTCCCATTTTGATAAATTAAAACCATGAAAGAAAGTAAAACTATAATGCCACTGGACTTTACCGAGTTTGATAAGCAGATGAGAGAGGCTGGAATTGATAAAAAGAAAATCGAATTGCCAGAAGAGTGGTCACTATGCTGCCCAAACTGCAATAATGCATACGGACTTCATCATGACAAAATAACAATTTGGAACAGGAGAAAAGAAGATCATGATGGTGTTCGATTCACTATTAAAGGCACATCATTGACAAGTAAACTGATTGACGGAGGTGATTCACTGGGTGGGCCAAAGGAAAACCCGTCAAAAAGACGCGACGGGTTGGTGATTGAATTTTGGTGCGAACATTGTCCGGAAATAAAACCAATCAACCTCAGAATAGCGCAACATAAGGGCATAACCCTTATGGGGTGGATGTTTTACAGCAAAAAACATGATCATTGGTTTACTAGAGGCATTTACTTTGATGAATGAGGAAAAAGTGTTTTTGAATTATGAAACTCAACACAGAAAAACCATGAAAGAACTTATACAACTAGCCGAATCAATCGGAGAACTGGCAAAACTGCCAGAAACAACACAGGAGTTGATTCAGGCTCAGCATAACGTCATCAACACCCAGTCTGCTAGGATTCAGAACCTTGAAAATAGGCTGAACGGGCTTCCGTCATCTGATGAAGTTTCAGGAAAGATTCGTGAAATTATGGTTCCTGCTCTTAATGAGTTTTTGAAGGAGTTCAAAGAATCCACCAAAATTGACGACCACATGCTTTTGATTGACCCGGAAAACCCGGACGACTCGCTTGAGAAAGCAATCAAACTTGGGCAGGAGATTCAGGAACCATTTTGGGAAGAGGGCGAGGAACGGTTTCAGAAAGAATTTGGCAACTCCCCATCAGGTCCGGGATGGTATGGTTCAACGCACATGCCAGTCATCACGCTGTTGTTTTCAGGAAGTCAATATCGCTTCCACAACACAATACGGATACCGGGGCGGTTTCAGATGCGTTCAGTCACAAGATGGGGTCCAGCAATCCGCACGCTGGGAGATGGTGACAAGGTGCTGAAGGTTGAATCTATTTTCGGGTGGAACCCATGCGTGGGACATCCTATCGGGATTTACACTGAGCCAGCCACCGAACTGCCGAGCGGGATGATTGTCAGGCCGTTTGAGCAAGACATCAGGGATTGTATGATTGTGGCGCACAATAATTCGGTGCCTGTTTACCTAGCCCAAAATCCTGACAGGCTTCAAATCGTCAACAACAACATTCAAGCCCATCAAGGCAGCAATATCGGGATATTCCACGGTCCGCACATCGATGCAGACTGGATGCCGAAATCAGCAAGATCAGG
>Ga0196899_1000188_pt1 | contig 32274 bp, 42 predicted proteins | sample VirMetDEL_Sep_01_FD_169095 | JGI IMG/M metagenome (GOLD analysis project Ga0196899, IMG submission 169095) | Aqueous microbial communities from the Delaware River and Bay under freshwater to marine salinity gradient to study organic matter... | ecosystem: Environmental > Aquatic > Marine >... | reverse complement strand
GTAAAATCGAATGGGATACTAGTAAGCCGGATGGTGCGCCAAGGAAGCTAATGGACGTATCACGGTTAGAGAGACTAGGCTGGACAGCGACGATTGGTTTGGAGCAAGGTTTAACGAAAAGCTATCAATGGTTTTTAGAAAATCAAATAGGTATTAGATACTGATGTTAATCATCGATGAGTTTAACAAGGAAGATGTTTATGTTAGCTAAAATAGTGGCATTAAGACATCATCAAGGTTTTTTGAAATACTTGAAAAACACTAGTTGGATGATGGCAGAACAATTCCTGCGCATCATTGCAGGCCTGTTTGTTAGTATTTGGGTGGCGAGGTATCTTGGTCCTGAAAAGTTCGGATTGTTTAGCTATGTGCTAGCGTTTACCGCAATTTTTGGCGGCATAGCCAAACTTGGGTTGGATGGCATAATGGTACGGGAGCTTGTTAGTCATCCTGAAAAATGTGACGTTTATCTAGGTGCTGCTTTTTGGCTCAAAGTTTTCGGTGCATTTATTGTTATGGGGTTAATCGCTGCCATAGTCCCTTTCACTTCTAATGATGCAACAATTAACTTGTTTATATTTATTATTGCTGCGGGGCTGGTGTTTCAAAGCTTTGAAGTAGTTGAGTTTTACTTTCAATCACAAGTGCTCGCTAAAATCGTCTCCATCTGCAAAGCTATCCAGCTTGCATTGTCCTCGATGATAAAAATATATCTTGTGCTTAATGAAGCCGAATTGGTTTACTTTGTACTGGTCACTGCGTTTGACGCCCTCAGCTTAGCCGTCAGCTATGCTATCGCCTACAAAATCAGAAAAAATCCGGCGTTTTATAAACATTTTGAGTTAAGTATTGCCAAACAGCTGCTTAAAGATTCTTGGCCACTGATTTTTACCTCGGTTGTTGTCATGATTTATATGCGCATCGATCAGATTATGATTAAAGAAATGCTTGGCGAATACGAAGTTGGAATCTACTCTGTAGCAGTACGATTAAGTGAGCCATTCTCCTTTATCCCCACGCTGATTACCGCATCTTTGTTTCCGGCAATCCTTAATGCCAAAAAGCAATGTGACAAACTCTACAAGCAAAGATTGCAACGGCTTTATACCTTTATGGTTTGGATAGCGATTGCGATAGCTTTGCCCATGACTTTTTTAGCCGACAGGCTTATTGTTTTACTTTTTGGGCAGGCCTACCACGAAGCGGAGCAAGTGTTAATGATTCATGTATGGGCAGCCATATTTGTCTTTTTAGGTTTATCATCTAGCAAATATCTACTAGCCGAAAACTTAACAAAAATCGTATTTCAAAGAACCTTCTTAGGGGCTGTAAGTAATATTTTACTCAATTTATGGTTGATACCTATTTATGGTGTTATTGGTGCTGCTATAGCAACTCTATTGGTTCAGTTTATAGCTAATTATGGGTATGATATTTTTGACAAAAGGTTGCATCAACAATTAAAAATGAAAACTAAAGCAATATTTATGCCATGGACAGTTATTGGTTTTAGTAAATAGCTACCATAGCCAAAAGATGTCCCAAGCCTGTTGATTGTTAAGAATTGAATCAAAATAATTTGAATTAAAGTATTGGAGTATAAAGTGAAAATCGTAATCGCTGGTACAGGCTATGTGGGTTTATCTCTTGCTGTTCTATTGGCGCAGAAAAATGAAGTCGTTGCACTAGATGTTGTTTCAGAGAAAGTTGATCTTTTAAATAAAAAGAAATCTCCAATTCATGATACTGAAATTGAAGATTTTCTTGAAAATAAGTCTTTAAATTTGGTTGCTACATTAGATAAACAACAAGCATACCAAAATGCGGATTATGTTGTTATTGCTACGCCAACGGATTATGACGCAGAAACACATTACTTTAATACTAAGTCGATAGAGTCTGTTATTGCTGACGTGTTGGCGATTAATCCTAGAGCTGTCATGGTAATTAAATCGACTATTCCTGTCGGTTATGTCGAAAGAGTAAAAGCTAAATTTGGTGTGGATAATATTATTTTCTCGCCGGAGTTTCTTCGTGAAGGTAAGGCGCTTTATGACAATCTGCACCCTTCTCGTATTATTGTTGGTGAGGTATCTGAGCGGGCGACTATTTTTGCGAATTTGCTTGTCGATGGCGCGATCAAAAAAGACATGCCAGTCTTGTTTACCGATGCAACAGAAGCTGAAGCGGTAAAATTGTTTGCCAATACATATTTAGCTATGCGTGTGGCTTTTTTCAATGAGTTAGATACTTATGCCGAAGTAAATGGTTTAGAGACTCGACAAATTATTGAAGGAATAAGCCTAGATCCACGAATTGGTGGGCACTATAACAACCCTTCTTTTGGTTACGGCGGTTACTGCCTACCGAAAGATACGAAGCAATTACTGGCCAATTTTGAGATGGTTCCTCAATCATTGATTGGTGCAATAGTTCAATCTAATGATACTCGTATGGACTTCATTGAACATCAAATCCTCAATAAGCAGCCTAAAAAAGTAGGTGTTTACCGTTTAATTATGAAGGCGGGTTCTGATAACTTCCGTGCCAGCGCTATACAGGGAATCATGTATCGTTTACAGGGTAAAGGCATTGAGTTAGTGATTTATGAACCAGAGCTTCACGATTCCGAATTTCATGATGCAAATGTACTGAGTTCTTTAGATCAATTCAAAGAAGAAAGTGACGTTATTATTGCCAATAGAATGAGTGATGAATTATTAGATGTGGTAGCAAAAGTGTACACACGCGACCTTTTTGCTAAGGATTAAAGATGAGTAATAAAAAAGTATTGATAACCGGTGGTGCTGGGTTTGTAGGTAGTCACTTGTGTGAGCGCTTGGTAACGATGGGATACGATGTATATTCATTGGATAACTATTTTACGGGCAGTGAAGCAAATCATGTAGCTGGCGTCACTTATATACGTGGTGAAACAAAGAATATTGGTACGCTTGTCGATTTTGTTCCCGACATGGTTTATCACCTTGGTGAATATTCGCGGGTAGAGCAAAGCTTTGACGACATCGAAAAGGTTTGGGCATACAACAAAGAAGGTATTTTTGCGGTACTAGAGTTTGTTCGCAAAGCGGGCTGTAAAATTTTGTATGCTGGCAGTAGTACTAAGTTTGGCGATGGTGGTCTTGGGCGCAGTGCTTCTCCTTATGCTTGGACAAAAGCGACTAATACTGAGCTAGTTATGAATTATGGTAATTGGTTCAATGTACCTTATGCGATCACGTATTTTTATAATGTATACGGTGGGCGTGAAATTCAAACGGGGAAATATGCGACATTGATAGCCTTGTTCAAAGAAAAAATGAAAAAAGGTGAGCCTTTGACCGTAGTAAGTCCAGGTTCTCAAAAACGTAATTTTACCCACATTGACGACATTATAGATGGTCTGGTGTTGGTTGGGGAGAACGGCTATGGTGATGAGTTTGGCATCGGGAGCCCTGAATCTTTTTCGATTATTGAAGTAGCTGAATTATTTAATGGAAAAATTGAAATGTTGCCAGAAAGGCGCGGTAATAGAATGGCGGCTTCAGTAATAACTGAGAAAACAACTTCATTAGGATGGTCACCAAAAGTTAAGTTAAAAGATTATATAAGTGGTTTAAGAAAATATGAGTTATAGGGTGAAAAATATTTTAAAAGAAATTTTGGTTTATATTCTAAGGTTTAAGAATAATATTTTTAATGAAATGCCAGAGCCAGAGAGTGTCATAAATACAAGAGAATTTTGTTTAGTAAAGAAAAAAAAATTTCAATTAATTGATGAAAATGTTCTCTCTGTAAGAAAACCGCCAATTTCTATAGATGGTGAGATACATTGGCGTTTTGATAAGGATATGGTTGGGTCGAATCCCATTCCAAAATTCGAACAAGAGACATTCATCTGTGAATTAGAAAATATGTTCCTTACTGGGGGCGGTTTTGTTTTTTCAGAAGATGGGTATTTGCTAGGCGATGTTTCAAAAGAATTAGGAATTCCTCTAGAAAAACATTCATTGTTACGAAAGGGGAGATTACCTTTATCCAAAAAAATTGATGGTACTATACTTGTTTTAGAGAACTCCTCAAGTAAAAATATTTTTCATTTTTTGTTAGATACGCTTTCTAGACTCGCTTTAGTGCCAGAAGATTGTAAATTTGATTTTGTTTATATAGAAAATGTAACTTCATTTCAAAAGCAATATTTGTCTTTACTTAAAATAGATAATGATAGAATAATCACACCTTCTAAGAGTGAAGTTATATTTGCAAAGAAAATAGTTCTTCCATCATTAGTTAGAAATAAAGGTTTTTCTTCAATAAGATCATCAAAGTTTCTGTCCGAAATAAAAAATATATTAGAAATTAAATCTTGTGAACCTTTTAGGAAAATATATATTTCAAGAGGTGATGTTCGTGCAAGAAATTTAAAAAATGAGCTTGAGATAACAGATTATCTGGAAACCTTAGGATTTGAAATTATTACGCTCTCAAATGAATCTATAAGAGATCAGGCAAGGATATTTCATGAAGCTAAAATTATTATTGGTGTACATGGTGCTGGGTTTACAAATCTAGTTTATTCTCAACCTGGTACAAACTTTATTGAATTTTTCCCCCCCAGATATGTTAATGTTTGCTATTGGTCATTATCTAATTTAATGGGAATAAATTACTATTACCTAATTGGGGAGGGTGACTGTCTTAAATTAGGTGATTTAAGACAGTTTGGTAATGATGATTTAAGTGTTTCCTTAAAGGATTTTAAGAAAATATTATCTATAATACAGTGATTTTTAATTTAAATTAAAAGGAGGTAGAGTGAAGGATATTAAAATATGTCTTTTCTGGCATAACTTGAATTCAGATAATTATGGTGTGAGTGCATTGGCAATTTCGCATTTAAACTTGCTGGTAGAGCTAGCTACAAAAAAAAATGTTGTGCTGCAGATAGATACCTGGGGTACACCTGCTAGTGGACTGCTGAAAATTCAAACGGATTTAGAAAACAGGTTAAACCTAAAAATCAAGCACCATAGTTATAGTTTGCGTCATGTTGCAAGACAATTGGTTTGTCTTAAATTCATTAACATAAATCCTTTTAAAAAACATGATTATGATTATGTTTTTGATATAGGCGAGGGCGATAGTTTTACGGATATTTATGGGTTAAAGCGTTTCATTATTTTTTCGATTAATAAGTATTTTGCATTGAGGGCTAAAATTCCGATTATTATTGCACCGCAAACTATTGGGCCATTCAATCATAAGTTTACTAGTAAAATAGCTGGTTATCTGATGCGTAAATCGGATGCTATTTATGTACGCGATCACAAGTCGAGCGACTATTTAAAGAGTATGGGCGTTAAACATGTTGAAGCCTCAGATGTTGCATTTTTACTTCCTTATGATTTACAGAAAATATGTGAAAACTCTGTAGGCATAAATGTTTCCGGATTGCTGTGGCACGGTGGCTACACTCAGAATAACCAGTTTAATCTATCTGTCGATTATCAAGTTTTAGTGATTGCAATTATTAAGGGATTTGTTGAAAGAGGTAAAAAAGTTTTTTTGGTTGGTCATGTAATCAGTGATACTGATGAAATTGAAGATGACTACCGCACAATGTGCAACTTAAAAAAGCAATATTTTGAAGATGAAAACCTAGTTGAGTTGGCGCCAAAATTTGAAGGGCCAATTCAAGCGAAAAGCTTTATTTCTTCACTTGAATTTTTTACAGGCTCAAGAATGCACGCGACTATCGCTGCTATTTCTACAGGTGTGGCAACTATACCTTTAGCTTATAGTCGCAAGTTTTCAGGGGTTTTCGGAACAATTAATTATCCGCATACTATAGACTTGTATGGCGATCATAATATAGCTGAAATCGAAAAAGTTTTTTTTAATCAATTTGATAATAACCAATATTTGCTTCAAGAAAATGCAAAGGCTTCTGCTGAAAAAGCAAAAAAAAATTTAAACGTGTATCTTCAATATTTGCAGGGGATCCTTAGGTGAAAACTATTCAGCAGGTTTTACAAGCTAACCTATGTACTGGCTGTGGTTTGTGCGTCAAAACATCCGATGATATGCAAGTTGATCAGCACGGTTTTATACGGCCTATACATTTTATCGATGATCAAATTAGTTCTGTTTGTCCAGGGCGCGGCGTGAGACAGAATAATCAAGATAATTATAATTTAAGTTGGGGGCCCATTTTATCCTCTAATGTGGGTCACGCAACAGATATAGAAATAAGAAGGCGTGGGTCTTCTGGTGGGGTAATAACGGCTTTATTGACACATTGTTTGGAGGCTAGCCTAGTTGATGCAGTTATTCAGGTTGGTCGTTCTGAAATTAATCCAATACAAACTAAGGTTAGGGTAATTACTTGTGCTCAGGATTTATTACACAATGCAGGTTCCAGATATGCACCTTCTGCGCCCCTTAGTGTGTTGCGAAGTATTATAGGTAATGGAAAAACTTACGCTTTTGTTGGGAAGCCTTGTGATGTTGCGGCCTTAAGAAACCTCCAGGAGAAAGATGAGCGGTTAGAAAAGCAATTTCCGTATTTAGTTTCATTTATGTGTGCAGGTGTTCCAAGTCAAAAGGGTACCGAGGAGATTCTGGATCATCTTGGTGTTTCGCAGCAAGAATTGGTTGATTTTCGGTATAGGGGAGATGGCTGGCCAGGTTTAACTAACGCCATAACTAAGTCAGGAGATAGCAAAAATATGACCTATAACGAAGCTTGGGGGCGGATTTTGAATAGGCATCTTCAACTAAGATGTAAGGTTTGTGTAGATGGTACAGGTGAGTCTGCAGATGTTGTATGTGCCGATGCATGGTATGAGTCAGAAAATGGCTACCCTTCATTTGAAGAGAAAGATGGAAGAAGTTTGATCTTAGTTAGAACTGGACAAGGAGCGTCGTTATTGTCAGATGCAATAGCCTCTGGCAGGTTGAGTGGTGTTGAGGAATATAATTTAAATAATTTAGAAAAAGTGCAGCCTTATCAATATAACCGCAAAGGTACTCTATTGGCTCGCCAGCTAGCTATGAAATTTTTCGCAGCCCCTTTTCCTCATTATCAAGGGTTTCATTTGGGTCAATTATCTAAGAAAATTTTATTAAAAAGCCATATTAAAGCATTCCTAGGTACAATTACCCGAAAAATAAAGGGTCGCCTGTGAAAATGACAAAAGTATACATCATCTTGCTTAACTATAATGGCTGGCGTGATACGCAAGAGTGTTTAGAGTCTGTGATAAAGTTAGATTACCCCAATTACCAAATAATTGTCGTTGACAACCTATCTCCTAATGATTCTATGTCTCATTTAATCGCATGGGCAAAGGGGGAGGAGCTATCAACAGTTGATAATGTTGATCTTGCACACCTTTCAACGCCACATTGCAAAAAGCCTGTTGAGTTTGTTTTATACGATAAACAGACTGCTTTAAATGGTGGTAATACAGTTAAAGAAACTCTGCTCAAAAACCCCATTATTTTTATTCAAGCAGGTGAAAATAGGGGGTTTGCTGCAGGCAATAATATCGGTACACAGTTTGCTCTTAAAAAAAATGATGCTGATTATATCTGGTACTTAAATAATGATACGGTTATTCAGTCGAATACTTTAACTGAGTATATTAATAAAGCTGCAGTATATAAGTCGAATGGCCAAAAGGTAGGTATTATTGGTGGGAAGTTGATGTACTATCATCACCCTAAATTAATACAGTCTGTGGGTGGTATGTACAGTAAATGGTTTGCAAAAACTCAGAACTTAGGTGTTTTTGAAAAAGATGAAGGTCAATTTGATAATGAGGCTACTCTTAAGAAAATAAGCTATCCGATTGGTGCCTGCATGTTGGTAGATATTGATTTCATTAAAAATACTGGCATGATGTCTGAAGAATATTTTCTGTATTTTGAAGAGTTGGATTGGGTTTATAGGGGGCGGATGAAAAACTGGTCTATAGGTTATTGCTGGGAGGCAAAAGTTTTCCATAAAGAAGGTGGTTCTATAGGTACTGGTAATAAGAATAATAAAAATAGTATGCTTTCAGATTTTTATGGCAACAAAAATAGGATGAGGTTTACTTGTAAATTTAATAAAAAATTTATAGTTTTTGTTTGGCTTTCAATGTTGGTTGTATCGATAAATCGCATTAGGAGTGGAGAGTTTAAGAAGTTAATGAATATTATAGGTATTATGTTTGGTAAAAAAAGCTTGTAAGGTTTTTAGGTTTTTAGGTTTTTAGGTTTTTAGGTTTTTAGGTTTTTAGGTTTTTAGGTTTTTCTGGGTTTTTCTGGGTTTTTATTGGGGTTTTTATTGGGGTTTTTTAGTGGATAATGGTGTTGATTTTAATTCCAAGAAAAAGGAAAATCTTTAAGGCATGTATTTATATCTGATTAATTTTTTAATATTTTTATTGCTTACATGTTTGCCGATTATATATTATAGTCGATATTTTGGATTGGGCTTTTTTAACCCAATATCTATTCCTTTTTTTATATTCTCTCCTGTTCTTTTGGTGAAGACTTTTGTTGGCCCTGCATATATTTTGGATGGTGGGTTATATAATCCATGGTTTAATTTTGCTTTGCTTATGACTAATCTTTCTTTGTTTTTTTCATTTTTTTTGGTTTTTGTAACCATTAAATTAATTGAAAGAAACTCATTCCTTAGATATAAAATGATTAATCTTATAAGGCCATATCCTCTAAGGCGAAAAAGAATGGTTTTTACAGCTGCTTTATTTTTTATTTTGTTTTTGGTATCATTCACACTTTTAACTAAAAATTTTGGGTTGTTTAATTGGATTTTCGATCCAAGGGCAGGGTATCAATTGCATAGAGTCGGGGTCGGTCATTGGTATGCTTTGTCATTGTTGTTTTTATCCGTTTCCTATACCTTATCTTTGTTGTATTCAAAAAATATAATTTCTTTAGTTTTTGTTTTTTCATTTTATATGGTTTTTGTGTATTTTCTTGGATCAAAAGGTTTTATTCTTTCGTATGCCATTTTCTTTTTGATAATTTTATGGCTCAGAAAGTCAAAATATTTCAAGGTGTTGTTGTTAATAATACCACCTGTTGGTTTTGGTCTTATGTTAAAGAATTTTAACCCGAATGAATTTGCTGATGTTGCGAAATATTTTGACTATTATGCAAATAGTGCAATGTATTATAAGGCTTATTTTAAAGGTGAAATTGATTTGTTTTATGGGTATCTATGGTTGACAGATTTTTATCAATATATTCCACGAGTAATATTTGAGGATAAGCCATTTGTGTATGGTTTTTTACATGTAAATGAATTTTTTTTTCCCGGAGCTGCTGAAGCAACTCATACACCAGCATTTGGTGGTCCAATCGCATCTTTTGCTGATTTTGGTGTACTAGGAGTGATCTTTTCTTCACTATTTAGTCCCTCTTCATTTTTTACGGTTGTGCTGATTTATAATCTGTATTCTAATATTAATATTGGAGATGTTAGACTGAAATCGAATTTTTTATATCTTTTTTTATGGCTTTTAGCGCCTTCTTTTTTAGTTTTTTTTGGCTCAATCTATATGTTTTTTTTGTTCTTTATTATTAGCTATTTAATATCATTTATTAATAGAGTTAAGTTATGAAAAAAAGTTATGATAATATAATTTTTTCTTTGCAAAAAGCTGGCGGTGTATCTGTTTATTGGTTTGAACTTTTGAAAAGGTTTAAGCTTAATGGTGTTCAATGTTTTGAGCTTGATAATGATAATGTGTTTTCATCACAGTTGAATTTGATTACTAGACGTGAATCACGAATTCCATTAAAAATACTGCGATATTTGCCATTTCAAAAAAATTTACCTGCATATTCTATTTTTCATAGTAGTTATTATCGCGTTTCATTGCAAAAAAATATTGCTAATGTTACAACCGTTCACGACTTCACTTACGAATATTTTACCAAAGGCTTCCGCCAAAAAGTTCATACTTGGCAAAAGAGCTTCGCTATTCGTCACTCTGCAGGTATTGTTTGTGTATCTGAGAATACAAAACGAGATCTGCTTAAGTTCTTTCCAGACTTAGACCCAAGTCGCATTCAAGTTATTTATAATGGAGTTGGAGAAGAATTTTTGCCTAAAAAAGATTTTATCGATAATTTTTTATTCGATGAAATCGTCGGGAAGAAATTTGTTATTTTTATCGGTGATAGAAGTGCTTACAAGAATTTTGATCGAGTCGTTGAAACTGTTAAGCAGTTTCCAGAGTTAAGTTTAGTTATTGTTGGGGGGAAAAAGCTCTCAGATAATGAAAATCTGATGCTTGATAGCTTAAAAGGACGTTATTACTCATACAGAGGTGTAGCGAGTGAGGCTTTAAATTGGCTCTATAATCACGCTTTTTGTTTGTTGTATCCTTCCAGTTATGAAGGCTTTGGGATACCTGTTTTAGAAGCAATGAAAGTTGGTTGTCCAGTTATTTCTACTAACATTTCTTCAATTCCAGAGGTGGCTGGTGATGCCGCTTTACTTGTTGATCAACCTACTGTTTTTGAGCTCAGTGAAAAAGTTCAATTATTGCAGGATGAAAAACTTAGAAATGATTTGATCGAAAAAGGATTTATACAAGCTGAAAAATTTTCGTGGAATAAATGCTTTGAAGAAACAGTTGAATTCTATGAAAAAGTTTGGCAGCGTGAGTTTGGGGATAAAAATTGAAAGTGTCAATCATCACTGTTTGCTATAACAGTCAAGACTTTGTTGTGTCAGCAATAGACTCTGTACTAACTCAATCTCATACTGACATTGAATACATTATTGTCGATGGCAATTCTAAGGATAATACCGTCTCGATCATACAGTCTTATGGCAATAAGGTGGCGAAGTTTATTAGTGAGCCTGACAAGGGGATTTATGATGCTATGAACAAGGGATTATCTTTAGCGACAGGCGATGTGATTGGTATTCTTAACTCTGACGATTTTTATCCACATAAGGATGTTATCGCTCAAGTCGCTCAAGCTTTTGAAAAAAATTCAAATGTTGATATGGTGTTAGGAAACGTCGATTTCGTAAAAGCAGATAATCTTAGTTCGCCTGTACGTTTTTATTCTTCTTTTGGTTTTGCTCCGTGGAAAATGCGTTTTGGTTTTATGCCTGCCCATCCTGCAGCTTTTATTAAACGTTCTGCTTATGACAAAGTCGGTTCTTATACATTAGGTTATAAAATAGGTGCAGACTTTGAGTGGTTTGTGCGTGCTTTAATGGTACAGCGTTTATCGTATGTGAAGTTAAACCAAACCCTTGTACGTATGCGTGAGGGCGGTGTCAGTACATCTGGGCTGAAAAGCTACTGGTTGTCTTCTAAAGAACAGCTCCAAGCACTGCGTAACAATGGTGTGTATAGCAACTGGTTGTTTGTATTGACGCGATTGCCGATTAAATTTTTACAAAAGCTGATTAAAAAGCAATAAGCTGTACTTTATAAAGCTTGTTAGCGTTATGAATTATAAGGATTATAAATGAAAATTTGCCCTGTTGTACTGTCTGGCGGTGTTGGTAGCCGTCTTTGGCCTTTATCCCGTGAGCATTTTCCTAAGCAGTGTTTGAATCTCACAGATTCTTTGTCTTCTTTACTGCAGCAGACTTTGCTAAGAACGAATCGTTTAGATGTTCAGTCACCCTTAGTGGTGTGCAACGATGATCACCGCTTTCTGATTGCTCAGCAGCTGCAAGATATTGGTATTTCTAAAGCTAAGGTCATGTTGGAGCCTGTGGGTAGAAATACAGCGCCTGCCGTTGCGTTAGCCGCCTTTGAAGTACAGCAAACTGGCGAGAGTGATAGCTTGATGTTGGTATTGCCAGCGGACCATGTGATCCGTGATACGGCAGCTTTTGAACAGGCTATTACTCAAGCAAGCGTATTAGCTGAAGCGGGTGGTTTGGTCACTTTTGGCATCAAGCCGACACGACCAGAAACGGGTTATGGTTATATCAAAGCAGGACAAGATTGCAGTGTTGAAAAATTTGTCGAAAAGCCCGATCTGGCGACGGCACAATCTTATTTAGACAGTGGTGATTACCTTTGGAACAGCGGCATGTTTTTGTTTAAAGCCAGTCAATATTTGGCTGAGTTGCAGCAGTACAGGCCAGACATTTATGCCGCTGTTGAGTTGGCTTATACACAGCGCACAGAAGATCTTGATTTTATTCGCATTGGCGCAGAGGCGTTTCAGGCTTGCCCAAGTGAATCTATTGATTATGCCGTGATGGAACCCACGCTTAATGCCAAAGTCGTGCCTTACGATGGCGACTGGAGCGACATCGGTGCGTGGGATGCGCTGCATGACTACAGCGACAAAGACAGCCACAACAATGTTTTGTCGGGTGATGTGATGGCAGAATCCACTCACAACTCTTTTATTCGCTCAGAGTCTCGTTTGGTGGCAACAGTGGGCGTGAATAATCTAGTGGTGATCGAAACAGCCGATGCGGTTTTGATCATGGACAAAGACCAGTCCCAAGATGTGAAAAAAATCGTCAGTCGTATTAAAGCAGAAGGTCGCCAAGAACACATGCACCATACGACGGTACATCGTCCTTGGGGAACTTACCAAACGGTAGATTTAGGACCACGTCATCAGGTGAAACGCATTATGGTGAAACCGGGTGAGAAGTTAAGTGTGCAAATGCACCATCATCGCGCTGAACACTGGGTGGTGGTATCCGGTACGGCCAAAGTACAAAACGGTGATCGTGAAATATTGCTCACTGAAAATGAATCAACTTATATTCCTGTGGGTGTGGTTCATGCCTTAGAAAATCCTGGCAAGATTCCATTGGAACTAATCGAAGTACAATCGGGTAGCTACCTTGGGGAAGATGATATTGTGCGCTTTAGTGATCGTTACGGTCGCTAATTTTCATACGGAATGAGAACAAAATAGCTTTTATGACAACGCTTAAACAACTTAGTACGAAACAGAATGTGGCGTTTGGCACCAGTGGTGTGCGTGCCTTGGTGGAGGATTTATCCCCTCGCTTGTGTTATGCCTATGCACAGGCATTTTTACAGCAAGTTTGCCCATGTTCGACCAGCGTGGCGATTGGTATTGATTTACGACCCAGCAGTGACGATATTGCTTGCGCTATGGTTAAAGCGGCTGAGGATTTAGGCTTGTCTGTTGTGTATTGCGGTGCTTTACCGACCCCTGCGTTGGCCTATTATGCGATGCAACATGACATGCCTTGTATTATGGTCACAGGCAGTCATATTCCCTTTGATCGCAATGGCTTTAAGTTCTATACGCCTGAAGGTGAAATTACCAAAGACGATGAACAACGCATTCAAGATGCCGTGTTGGGTGATGACTTAGTTGAATGCCGCGCTCAGCGTTTGCCCTCTATTGATTTAACCGCGATTATCCTGTACCAGAAACGTTATACCGATGTGTTTCCGTCTACAGCGCTGCATGGTAAGCGTATTGGTTTGTACGAACATTCTAGTGTTGGAAGAGACGTTATTAAGTCTTTGTTACAGTATTTTGGTGCCGAAGTGATTAGCCTTGAGCGTACCGATACGTTTGTACCGATTGATACCGAAGCCGTGTCAGAGGCCGACCAACAAAAAGCCTTTGCTTGGTCGAAAGAGCGGAAGCTTGATGCCATTGTATCTACCGACGGTGATGCAGACCGCCCCTTGATCAGCGATGAAAACGGCCAGTGGTTGCGCGGTGATGTGGTGGGTATCTTGGTAGCACGCTTTTTAGGTGCAACCCATGTGGCCGTTCCAGTGAATGCGAATACGGCTCTGGAGTTGGCGAATCCTAGTATGGTGACCCAACGGACTCGTATCGGCTCCCCTTATGTGATTGAAGCGATGCAGGCACTGGCAGACCAAGCTCAGCAAGCAAAAGTAGCTGGTTACGAAGCTAATGGGGGATTTTTAGTGGGCAGTGATATGTCATGTGAGTTGGGTGTATTACGGGCTTTACCAACTCGGGATGCGGTTTTACCTATCCTGGCGGTACTTTATCAAGCTTTTAAAGAGGCGCTGCCTATTAGTCTGTTGGTTGCGGCTTTGCCTGCTCGTTATACCTACAGTGACCGTATTCAGAATGTGCCAACGGCATTCAGCCAGTCGTTTATTGCACAGCTCAAACAGGATAGCCAACAGATGCACGCTTTTCTTCAGTCTACAGGTACAGACACTGTGCAGATAGAAAGGCTGGATGAAACTGATGGTTTGCGTATTTATTTAGGTAATCAAGATATTGTTCACCTTCGCCCGTCGGGGAATGCACCAGAACTGCGTTGTTATGCGGAGACCGACACCATGGAACGATCTCAGCAGATAGTTAAAAAAGCTTTGGCTTATGTTCACAGTGTTTTGGTTTGAAAGGGATGATAGCCATATGCAAGTACAGTTTCATTTAATAGGGCATGGTTAATGATTGCAGTAACAGGATATTCGGGTTTTGTAGGACAGCAGTTACTTGCAGCATTAAGTAATAAATCTTGCCTTTTGCTGGGGCGTAAAGCCCCCATAGAGGATTATCCTTTTTTCTCGTTTGATTTAGGATCTAAAAGTGGTTTTGATATCACGGAATCATTAGTTGGGGTAAATACATTCATCCACCTCGCCGCCCGAGCTCATGTTTTAAGTGAATCTTCAATAGATCCTCTTTCTGAGTTTCGTGCTGTAAACACAGACGGGACATTAAATCTTGCTCGCCAAGCCGCTCAAGCAGGGATTAAGCGCTTTATCTTTCTAAGCTCAATTGGTGTTAATGGCATTAGTAATACATCTCCATTTTCTATTGATGATTATCCTGCTCCTGTTGAAGACTATGCTGTGTCTAAGTTTGAAGCTGAGATAGGTTTGCGCAAAATCGCGGAAGAAACAGGTATGGAAGTTGTCATTATTCGCCCACCTTTGGTTTATGGACCTAACGCGCCGGGTAATTTTGGCAAGCTTGCTAAACTTGCTAGTAAAAATTTACCATTACCATTTGGTGCGATTCACAATAAGCGTAGTTTGGTGTCATTAGACAATTTAGTGGATTTAATTGTCACCTGTATTGATCACCCTAATGCTGCGAATCAGACCTTTTTAGTCAGTGATGATCATGATGTTTCAACTACTGAATTGTTGAATGCGATGACGCTCGCCTCTGGTAAGCAGCCTAGGTTGATTCCAGTTCCCGTCAGTGTTTTACGCCTAGCGGATCGGCTCACTGGTAAGCTTGGTGTGATAGATAGATTATGTGGTAATTTGCAAGTGGATATTAGCCATACGAAAGATGCACTTGGTTGGAAACCACCAGTGTCTTTTCAGGATGGTATTCAAAAATGTTTTCAAAAAGAGCAAAAGAATGATTAGGTTATTGGATTTGGTGTTTTCTCTGTTGGGCTTGGTCTGTGGCTCGCCGGTGTTGTTGGTGATTTATTTAATTGGCTTATTTGATACGGGTTCGCCTATTTTCCGACAAGAGCGCGTAGGGCGTAACAAAAAGCCGTTTGTCTTAGTGAAGTTTCGTACCATGTCGGTGGATACGGCTTCCGTGGCGAGCCATTTGGCGTCTACGGCTTCCATTACTAAGCTAGGGGGCTTTTTACGCCGTACTAAATTAGATGAGCTTCCACAGCTTTGGAATGTGCTAAAAGGCGAAATGAGTTTAGTTGGCCCGCGTCCTGGTTTGTTTAATCAAACGGAATTGACGCAAGCGCGTGATGCAAAAGGCGTGTTTGCCGTGCGTCCTGGTATTACTGGGTTGGCGCAAATTTCGGATATTGATATGTCGACGCCTGAGTTGTTGGCGGAGACGGATGCGAAGATGATTCAGAGTTTGTCATTGAAATTGTATTTTTCTTATATCATCAAGACGGTAACGGGCAGTGGTTCTGGAGACAGAGTGAAGGGTTAATAGACTAATTATTAAAGGAAGCTTAATGAGAGTTTTAGTCACCGGTGGTGCGGGTTTTATAGGTAGCGCTGTTGTGCGTTTTTTACTGAGTAGTACTCAGCATAGTGTTGTTAACCTCGATAAGTTGACCTATGCAGGCAATTTAGAATCCATTCCTGCGTCAATGCAGAGTGAGCGTTATGCGTTTGAACAGGTGGATATTTGCGATGCGGCTGAATTAGATAGAGTGTTTCAGGTGCATCAGCCTGATGTGGTAATGCATTTGGCGGCAGAGAGCCATGTTGATCGTTCTATCGATGGTCCTGGTGATTTTATCCAGACCAATGTGGTGGGCACTTATATTTTGCTGGAAGCCAGTCGTAAGTACTGGATGAGCTTGGAAGCAGAGCAGAAAGCCGTGTTTCGTTTTCATCATATTTCGACAGATGAGGTGTATGGGGATTTGCCGCATCCTGATGATGTGGAAGGTGAGTTACCTCTGTTTACTGAAACTACGCCTTATGCACCGAGTTCGCCTTATTCCGCCAGTAAGGCCAGTTCTGATCATTTGGTGCGTGCTTGGTTGCGTACCTATGGCTTGCCAACGATTGTGACCAATTGCTCAAATAATTATGGACCTTATCATTTTCCTGAAAAATTGATTCCTCATGTGATTTTGAATGCGTTGTCGGGTAAAGCCTTGCCTGTGTATGGCGACGGTTCGCAAATACGTGATTGGTTGTATGTGGAAGACCATGCGCGTGCCTTGGTAAAAGTGGCGACAGAAGGACACGTTGGCGAAACTTATAATATTGGCGGTCATAATGAAAAACGTAATATCGATGTGGTAAAGACGATTTGTGCTTTGCTAGAAGAGTTGGTGCCCACTAAACCACAAGGTGTTAAGGCGTATGAAGATTTGATCACCTATGTGAAAGATCGTCCAGGCCATGATGTTCGTTATGCGATTGATGCTAGCAAAATTGCTCTTGATCTAGGATGGAAGCCAGAGGAAACCTTTGAGACTGGCATGCGCAAGACGGTACAATGGTATTTAGACAATCAAGATTGGTGGCAGCGCGTGTTAAGTGGTGACTATCAGTTACATCGTATCGGTGAAAACGCATAAGGACTGGGTTATGACAAAACGCAAAGGCATTATTCTAGCGGGGGGAAGCGGCACACGCTTGCATCCGCTCACATTGGCCACGTCAAAACAACTGATGCCCATCTATGATAAACCGATGATTTATTATCCGTTATCGGTGCTCATGTTGGCGGGCATTCGTGAGGTGTTGATTATAACTACGCCGGAAGACCAAGCAAGCTTTCAGCATTTGCTGGGCGATGGTCGTCAATTTGGTATTGAGTTAACTTATGCGGTACAGCCGTCACCTGATGGTTTGGCTCAGGCGTTTATTATCGGTGAAGACTTTATTGGTGATGACAATGTGGCGTTGGTGCTGGGGGATAATATTTTCTTTGGTCAGCACTTCTCTGAAAAGTTAAAGCAAGCCTCGTCTCTTGAGAAAGGCGCGACAGTATTTGGTTATCATGTTTCTGATCCTGAGCGCTTTGGTGTCGTAGCCTTTGATGAGGCGGGTAAAGCCGTTAGCATTGAAGAAAAGCCAGAAAATCCTAAGTCACCCTACGCGGTGACGGGGCTGTATTTTTACGATAACGATGTGGTGGATATTGCCAAACAGATCACCCCGTCAGTACGTGGTGAGTTAGAAATTACTGATGTGAACTTGGCTTATTTGCAGCGCGGTGATTTGCACGTGTCTTTACTGGGCCGTGGATTTGCTTGGTTGGACACAGGAACGCACGATTCTTTGCTGGAAGCCGGGCAGTTTGTGCAGACGGTTGAGCATCGCCAAGGCCTAAAAGTTGCGTGTTTGGAAGAGATCGCCTACCGTCAGAAGTGGATTAGTAAAGAGCAACTAGCGGCTTCTGGCAATGCATTGAAAAAAACTGGCTATGGTCAGTATTTGCTTAAAGTGGCTGACGGTTATCAATAAAAGACGCTCAAAAAGAGACAGCAAGCATGAATGTTATAAAAACCCAAATTAATGGTGCGTTGATCATTGAACCTAAGGTGTTTGGTGATGAGCGCGGTTTTTTCTTAGAAACGTTTCAGGCAGAACGTTATAAGGAAATGGCCGGAATTGATTTGCCCTTTGTGCAGGATAATCACTCCCGATCAGGGAAAAACGTATTACGCGGTTTGCATTTTCAAAAGACCAAGCCGCAGGGTAAGTTAGTACGTGTTGTACGCGGTGAAGTGTTTGATGTTGCCGTAGATATCCGTAAAGATTCACCCACTTACGGTTTGTGGGCTGGGGTTATTTTGTCAGAAGAGAACAAACGTCAGTTTTGGGTGCCGCCTGGTTTGGCTCATGGCTTTGTGGTGTTGTCGGAAGTGGCGGATTTTGAATATAAGTGTACCGATTATTATGATCCATCCGACGAAGGCTGTTTGATGTGGAATGACCCAACTGTCGATATAGAATGGCCTAAAGGCATTGAGCCGATTTTGTCTAATAAAGATCAGAATGGTCTGGCATTAGGTGAGTTGTTGTAGATGCGTATTTTACTCACTGGTAAGAATGGTCAGCTTGGTCGTTGTTTTCAAGACGTTTTAAAGAATACGAATTACGAGTTATTTGCTTATGGATCGGCTGAGTTGAATATTGCTGATGCTTCACTTGTGGCGGCGGTTGTTCAGCAAGTGAAGCCGGATATCATTGTTAATGCTGCTGCTTATACTGCGGTGGACAAGGCGGAAACCGATTCAGACAATGCCTATCTAGTGAATGCAACAGGGCCTGAACTGCTGGCCAAGCAAGCCGCTGTGCTAAATATTCCTTTGATTCATGTTTCTACGGATTATGTGTTTGATGGTGACGCGGTTGAACCCTATTTACCTTCGGATCCGACTAACCCGCAAGGGGTTTATGGCGCGTCTAAATTAGCAGGCGAGCTGAACATTGCGGCGGTGTGTGAGAAACATATTATTCTTCGTACGGCGTGGGTGTTTAGCGAATACGGTCATAATTTTGTCAAAACCATGGTGCGTTTGGCGAAAGAGCGTGATGAACTGAGTGTGGTGGCAGACCAATATGGTTGCCCTACGTATGCGGGTGACTTGGCAAAGGCTATTCTGCGTATTTGTGAACAGCATGAGCAGGGTAAAGCCCTGACTTGGGGGGTTTATCATTACTGTGGCGACACGCCAACCAGTTGGCATGGTTTTGCTCGGGCTATTTTTGCAAAAGCAGAGTTATCCGGGGTTATTGCCAAGCGTCCGCAACTGAAAGCAATTAGTTCGGATCAGTTCCCGACTCCGGCGAAGCGGCCAGGGTATTCGGTAATGTCAACTAAGTCGCTTGGTATTATTGGTGTGGTAGCTTCTGATTGGAATGCAAAATTGAAGTTTGTTATTGAACAATCTTAAGTGCATTTGATTTGTCCTAGCCCTGGTTTGTTTAATCAAACGGAACTGACGCAAGCGCGATGTAAAAGGCGTGTTTGCTGTGCGTCCTGGTATTACTGGGTTGGCGCAAATTTCGGATATTGATATGTCGACGCCTGAGTTGTTGGCGGAGACGGATGCGAAGATGATTCAGAGTTTGTCATTGAAATTGTATTTTTCTTATATCGTCAAGACGGTAACGGGCAGTGGTTCTGGAGACAGAGTTAAGGGGTAGTTTGCTTAACTGATTGATTTGCTTTGAGTCTTGTTTTTAAGGACGTGCAGCGGTTTACAAGGCGCGTTTTTCTTTTCTGTTTTTGTGAATTTTCGTGAATTTTACGTGCGTATTGTTTGCCAATTTGGCGTAAAATGGTTTACTTAGGTTTGTTGTGGGTTATGCGTCAGATTACGCCTCGTGCCTCGTCTCATCTGACCTACGGGTTGGTTGGTTTTTTTGTAGGGCATCATGAGCGGAGCGTAATGTGCCGTTTGGTGATGCTGGTTGGGAATGTCACTATTTTTTACAGATAAGCGCCTCGTGCCTCGTCTCATCTGACCTACGGGTTGGTTGGTTTTTTGTAGGGCATCATGAGCGGAGCGTAATGTGCGGGTTGGTGATGTTGGTTGGGAATGTCACTATTTTTTACAGATAAGCGCCTCGTACCTCGGCTCATCTGACCTACGGGTTGGTTGGTTTTTCGTAGGGCATCATGAGCGGAGCGTAATGTGCCGTTTGATGATGTCGGTTGGGAATGTCACTATTTTTTACAGATAAGCGCCTCGTGCCTCGGCTTATCTGACCTACGGGTTGGTTGTTTTTTTTGTAGGGCATCATGAGCGGAGCGTAATGTGCTGTTTGGTGGTTTCGTTTACGTCATGAGTGCAGCGTAATGTGCGGGTTGGTGATGTTGATTGGGAATGTCAGATTACGCCTCGTGCCTCGTCTCATCTGACCTACGGGTTGGTTGGTTGGTTGGTTTTTTTGTAGGGCATCATGAACGGAGCGTAATGTGCGGGTTGGTGATGTTGATTGGGAATGTCACTATTTTTTACAGATAAGCGCCTCGTGCCTCGGCTCATCTGACCTACAAGATTTACATTTTTTGTTTATGTATACAGGGTGTATTAGATGGTAAAAAAGTTGGATTTTCTTTGGTCTTTGCCGCGGTTTTATAAGCGGTTGATCAGTTTGGCTGTCGATGCGTCTTTTGTGTGTTTGGCTTTTACGTTTGCTTATTGGGCGCGTTTGGGGGAGTTTACGGGTTTTTCCAATTATGCGATTTGGTATGTGTTGGTCGGTACGGCGGCGGTGACTTTGTTGGTCAATGTCAAGTTAGGCTTGTATCGGGCGATTTTGCGTTATTTAACTTTTCATGCGTTTACTGCGATTTTATGCGGTGCGGCGGTGTCTGCACTGAGCATCACTACCTTTGCTTATTTCTTTGAAGCGTCTATTCCGCGTACTGTGCCGATTATTTATTTTCCTTTTTTGGTGATGTTGTGTGGTGGGTCGCGTTTGTTGATTCGTGGTTTGATCACGCAATCACCGCGTAAAGGTTACGAGTCTGTTTTGGTGTTTGGTGCAGGGTCTACGGGGCGGCAGTTAACCTTGGCGTTGCGCCAGGCGTCTTGTTACCGAGTAAAGGGGTTTATTGATCACGATCAGTCATTGGCGAATACCATTATTCAGGGGATTCCTGTTTATGATGTTGCCAAGTTAGAAGAGTTGATTGAGAAGTATCAGATCGAAAAAGTGTTGCTGGCGATTCCCAAAGCCAGTCGTTCTGACCGTAAAAAGGTGATAGATCAGTTGCTGCCTTATGCGGTGGAAGTGTTAACCGTGCCGGACTTTGACGATATTGTCACGGGTAAAGCTAAGGTGAGCGAGTTGCAAGACGTTGCGGTAGACGATTTGTTAGGCCGTGATGTGGTGGCACCGGTGGCGTCGCTGATGCAGTCGAATATTGCTGGAAAAGTGGTGATGGTGACGGGAGCGGGCGGATCGATTGGGTCTGAATTGTGTCGGCAGATTATCGCTCAGCAACCAACGACTTTGGTGTTGTTCGATGTGTCTGAGTTTGCGGTTTATAACATTGACCAAGAGTTAAACGAGTTGCTGGCTGGGCTGCCTTTTCATGTTCAAATTGTGCCCTTGATTGGTTCGGTGCAGCGTATTAATCGTTTGGCGTCGACCATGAAGGCGTTTGGTGTGCAGACGGTTTACCATGCAGCGGCTTATAAACACGTGCCTTTGGTGGAATACAATGTGGTCGAAGGCGTGCGTAATAATGCCTTTGGTACTTATTATTGTGCGAGAGCGGCGATAGAAAGCGGTGTGGAATCGTTTGTGCTTATTTCGACCGATAAAGCGGTGCGTCCGACGAATGTGATGGGCGCTACTAAGCGTATGGCAGAGCTAGGCTTGCAAGCCTTGGCGGAAGAGGAGGCCAAAAAAGAAGCAAGACAGGAGCGGTTTACCCGTTTTTGTATGGTGCGTTTTGGAAATGTGCTTGGTTCGTCTGGTTCGGTTATTCCTGTGTTTAAGAAACAAATTGCCGATAATCAGCCGATTACCGTGACCCATCCGGATATTATTCGTTATTTCATGACCATTCCAGAAGCGGCTCAGTTGGTGATTCAAGCGGGCGCGATGGGCAAGGGCGGCGATGTCTTTGTATTGGATATGGGCGAACCGGTTAAGATTGTGGATTTGGCGGAAAACTTGATTCGTTTGTCTGGTTTGGAAGTGAAATCTGCCGCGAATCCGAATGGCGATATTGAGATCCAGTTTACCGGATTGCGCCCTGGGGAAAAATTGTTTGAAGAGTTGTTGATTGGCGATAACGTGGCCAAAACCCAGCACAAGCGCATTATGACCGCCCATGAGCGCTTTTTGTCCTTGGCGGATTATGCCAGCACCATGGAAGCATTAGACAAAGCGTGTCACGATTTTGACCATGAAAAAGTGCGTGACATATTGATCAATGCGCCTACCGATTTTCAGCCTACCGATGGGATTGGCGATTTGGTGTGGAATGCGAAAAAAGCGTCCGAATTAAACATGGTAGAGTCCAACGTAGTGCCATTGAAAAAACAGGCTTTGTAAGGTTTTTTGACGGCCGATTCATTTTTTGTAGGGCATCATGAGCGGAGTGTAATGTGCTGTTTCACAACGTTGGTTGGGAATGTCACTATTTTTTACAGATAAGCGCCTCGAGCCTCGTCTCATCTGACCTACGGGTTGGTTGTTTTTTTGTAGGGTATCATGAGCGGAGCGTAATGTGCCGTTTCAGGACGTTGGTTGGGAATGTCACTATTTTTTACAGATAAGCGCCTCGTACCTCGGCTCATCTGACCTACGGGTTGGTTGTTTTTTTGTAGGGCATCATAAGCGGAGCGTAATGTGCCGTTTCACAACGTTGGTTGGGAATGTCACTATTTTTTACAGATAAGCGCCTCGTGCCTCGGCTCATCAGACCTACGGGAGGATAACGGTCGTGGTTTGGTTGTGGTTTTTTGTTAGTTTAAGGAGTCCGTATGCGTTTGACTAAATACCAGCAAGAGACTATTAAGCATGTGTTATTGAAACATTTTGGCGAAGGATCTGATTTGTTCGTTTTTGGTTCAAGGACTGATGATAACGCGCGTGGTGGGGATATTGATTTGTATATAGAGCCTGACTTACATTCGGCTGACGATATTATTGAGGCTAAATTAAATGCTTTGGTTGAGCTTCATTTGCTGCTTGGTGATCAGAAAATTGATTTGGTGATTAATCGTAGGGCTGGAACGGTTTTGCCTATTTACCAAATCGCAAAAGAGAGCGGTATTCGCTTATGAATAAGGATGTATTTCAGGGGATTGTTGACATTTGTCTGGTCCATGCAGAGCGTTTGCGATGGGCTATGCAGCACTTGGCAGATAAACAACCCTACACTGCGGCGAGTTTGTCTGAGCTTACGGAAATTGAACTTGCCGTGTTTGATCAGTTTATTGTGCGGTTTTCAAAATTACAGGATGTGATGGGGGCAAAGTTATTGCCTGCAGTGATTGAGCTGACGCATGAAGAAGGTGAGCTTACTACATTCATTGATAAATTGAATCGGCTTGAAAAGATAGGCGCTCTAGATTCTGTTGAACAATGGCTGAAGTTGCGGGAAATGCGTAACCAATTTGCCCATGAGTACCCAGATGATCCTGAAATACAATCGGCGCTATTGAATAAAGCGTTTGGTATGGCTAGTCAGTTGCTGCAATGTCTTGATCATGTGGTTTGCTTTGCGGTTAAGTACCAGTGAGTAAGTTGAGTTATTAATCAGTTCAGGTCTGCTCCTCCCCCTTGTGTCTTTAAGGGGGACCCTCCCTAGCCCTCCCCTTGGAAGAGATAAGGGGAGGGAATTATGGCTCATCTGACCTACGGGTTGGTGTGTGATGCCGGATTACCCGTGGGCTGATGGGAGATGTAATTCATGGGTATTGTTAGCAACTTGATAATAACGAGGTGATTGAGATGGATGCCATTATTGAAAAGAATAGACAATTAATCCTTAAAATAGCTGAACGCAATGGTGTTACTAACGTCAGGGTTTTTGGTTCTATGGTGCGCAACGAGGCTGACGTAGACAGCGATGTTGATTTTCTAGTTGATCTTGCCCCTGGATCTAGTGGATTAGCGTTGGGCGGTTTTTTGATTGACGTGAGTGAGTTGCTACACCGAAAAGTGGATGTGGTTACTGAAAAAGCGCTTCATCCTAAAATATCATCTCGGGTGCTACATGAAGCAAGCTTGTTGTAATGCTCTTTTTTTAATAAAAAGGCCCATTTGAACTTATGAAAAATGATTAAAGATTATTCGGTTTATACTGAGCATATGCTTGATTGTATTCATCGAGTTAATGAATATGTTGAGAGTAAAGAACACTTTTATTCATCTCGACTGGTTTAAGATGCTGTTGTCAGAAATTTACAGATAATGTCTGAGTCGAGCCAGCGGTTGTCTGATGACATTAAAGACGGTTATCCTGAGATACCTTGGCGGAAAATAAGCGGTTTTCGCAATATATTGGTGCATGATTACTTAGGTCTTGATTTAGATGTGATTTGGAGTGTGGTTGAACAGGAACTTCCCAATCTTGAAAGGGTACTCACAATTATTGCTCTGGAAACGCGAGACCAATGATAGATTTTGGTCCTCGTGCTTTGGCTCATCACACCTACGGGTTGGTTTGTTTTTTTGTAGGGCATCATGAACGAAGTGTAATGTGCCTTTTCACAACGTTGGTTGGGAATGTCACTATTTTTTACAGATAAGCGCCTCGTTCCTCGTCTTATCTGACCTACGGTGTGGTTGGTTTTGGGTTGACGCTGTGGTGCCAGAGTGTGGCGGGGGTTGGGCAGTGGGCGATGGGGAAGTAGCCGATGTTGCTATGGATACGTTGGTTGACGCTGTGGTGCCAGTGGGGTGAGCGTGTGTGGTTGGGTTGGTCGTTTTCCAGTACGCAGCAGTGTCGTGGTGCGAGGGTGAGGTCGCGCCAGAGGCTGAGGTTACGTTGTTGGTAGTGTATTTTGCCTAGGTGTTTGGGTTCTATGGTAAGCAGTGGTTGCCAATGGGGCGGTTGTGTTTTGGCTAGGCGTGTTGTTCTGTAACAGTTTTGTTTGGTTTGTTGTTCTATCCAGTTTATTAGGACTCGCAAGGCGATGTCTCCTATGCCATCTCGGCGGTATCCTCCGCCTATATCTGAATGTACTCCTGCTAGCCATATTTCCAGTACGCGTCCATCTTGGTTGATTAATGTTGGCCGAAAGGCGAGGCGTTGCTCGTCTAGCGCGGCGAGGTGTAAGGCGCGGTGTACGCCTTCTGGTAGGGTGTGGCCGTGTTCAAAGACGACGTCGGTGGTTGGGCGTTGTGTTGTGTCTATATTGGGCCAGCCAATAGAGGCGACGGTGTCGATGACGGCTTCTATGATGATGGGGCGATCAATCAGCGGTGTGATGAGCGCGGCGAAGCGTCTGGCTAGGGCGGCGCCTCGGCTAAAGCCTATTAAGACGATGTGACGAATGGATGGGTTGTAGTGTTGTGTAAAGTCGTTGAGGGCGCGGTTTAAAATTTGTGCTACGTGGCCGGTTTCGATGGCAAAGGCGGCGTTGATTTTTTGTTCTAGCCAGTGGCCGTAGGTGCCGATGCCCGCGTAGTAAAAGCTGCGGTGGGGCAAATGACTGGGTGTGGTCTTTGTGTGGTTTTGTACGCGACCACCGAGCAGTAGATGGGATTTTAATACGTTGGTGATGCTGGATAGGCTGTGTTCTGGTGCGAAGGCGTCGTTTGGGCTATTGTCTGTGCCATCGAAATGAAAAAATAACATCGACATGTTTGTCTCCTTGTTGTGTTGAACGTCATCTTCCTGATGATTGGGGTTAGCATAACATGGTTTGTATTGTGTTTCGTAGGGCATCATGAACGAAGTGTAATGTGCCGTTTGGTGATGTGCGGTTTTTCGTAGGGCATCATGAACGAAGTGTAATGTGCCGTTTGATGATGTGTGGTTTTTTGTAGGGCATCATGAGCGGAGCGTAATGTGCCGTTTGATGATGTGTGGTTTTTTGTAGGGCATCATGAGCGGAGCGTAATGTGTCGGTTGGTGATGTTGTTTTTTTGTAGGGCATCATGAACGAAGTGTAATGTGCCGTTTGGTGATGTGCGGTTTTTTGTCGGGCATCATGAACGAAGTGTAATGTGCCGGTTGGTGATGTGTGGTTTTTTGTAGGGCATCATGAGCGGAGCGTAATGTGCCGTTTGATGACCTTGGTTGGGAATGTCACTATTTTTTACAGATAAGCGCCTCGTGCCTCGTCTCATCTGACCTACGGGTTGGGTTGTCGAGATGGTTTTGATTCGCCGGATTACGGTTTTATATGAAATAAGGAGTTTTATGAGCGTTGATATTCGTTGGCTTCAGCGTTTTGAGCATTTTACACTGGCGCATGATCAATTGGCTGATGCTCTGCGTTTAATGGCTGAACGACCGCTGAGTAATCTTGAGAAGCAGGGTACTATTCAGGCGTTTGAGTTTACGTATGAATTGGCTTGGAATGTGTTAAGGGATTACTTGGTTTGGCAGGGAATTGAGTCAATTTCAGGGTCACGAGACGCTATTCGTGAGTCGTTTAAGCGTGATCTTATTGCGGATGGTGGGGCTTGGCTGTCGATGCTGCAAGACCGTAACCGTACCGTTCACACTTATAATGAAGAAACGGCGAATCAAATACTTGGGCAGTTGCGGTTGGTTTATGCGGGGTTGTTTATGGCGTTTCGGTATAAATTTCAGTCGCTAGCAGATGATACTCGTTACTCAATGGAAAATGGCGATGTTTGAAGTGGGGGGCTTGAGTCGCGCTGAATGTGAGAGTATTCAGGGTGTTTTTCAGTTACATCCTCAGATTAAGACAGTGATTTTGTATGGCTCTAGAGCGAAAGGTAACTTTCGCCCTAGTTCAGACATCGATTTAACCTTGGTGGGCGATTTGGATTGGTCAATTTTCACAGAGGTTGAGAATGCCTTGGATGATCTCTTGTTGCCCTACAAAATAGATTTGTCGATGTTTGATCATTTGGAAAATAGTTCGTTGATTGAACACATTGAGCGGGTAGGGCTGGTTTTTTATCGTAGGACGTAACCGCTTTGCGTCAGATTACGCCTCGTACCTCGGCTCATCTGACCTACGGGTGGGTTGTTTTTTTGTAGGGCATCATGAATGAAGTGTAATGTGCCGTTTGGTGATGTGCGGTTTTTCGTAGGGCATCATGAACGAAGTGTAATGTGCCGTTTGGTGATGTGCGGTTTTTTGTAGGGCATCATGAATGAAGTGTAATGTGCCGTTTGGTGATGTGCGGTTTTTTGTAGGGCATCATGAACGAAGTGTAATGTGCCGTTTGGTGATGTGTGGTTTTTTTGTCGGGCATCATGAATGAAGTGTAATGTGCCGTTTGGTGATGTGCGGTTTTTTGTAGGGCATCATGAACGAAGTGTAATGTGCCGTTTCACGACGTTGGTTGGGAATGTCAGATTTGTGGGTTTAATGGATTTTTGATTTTTTTATTTTTAGGGGGAAGGATGTTTGTTTTGGTGACGGGTGGTGCGGGTTATATTGGTTCGCATACGTGTATTGAGTTGATTAAGGCGGGTTTTGAGCCGGTTATTATTGATAATTTGTCGAATAGTAAGTTGGTGGTGTTGGATCGTATTGAGACGATTACCGGTAAGCGTCCTGCGTTTATGGAAGGCGATATTTTAGATTCGGCTTTTTTGGATGCTGTGTTTGCGCAGTATTCTTTTGCGGCGGTGATGCATTTTGCTGGGTTGAAGGCGGTGGGGGAGTCGGTGCAAAAACCGCTTTGGTATTATGAGAATAATGTTTCAGGTACGCTGAATTTGATTAAGGCGATGGCACTGGGGTTCGTGATTATATTCATGTGGTGGATTTGGCGCGTGGTCATGTCTGTGCGTTGGACAAGGTGCTGGCGAATGCCGGGCATTATGTGGTGAATTTGGGTACGGGCAATGGTTATTCTGTGTTGGAAATGGTGAAAGCGTTTGAAGCGGCTTCTCACAAAAAGGTGGCGTATAAAGTGGTCGAACGTCGTCCTGGTGATATTGCTGAGTGTTATGCAGACCCGAGTTTTGCGAAGTCGTTTTTGGGCTGGGAAGCCGAGTTTGATTTGGCGCGTATGTGTGAAGACACCTGGCGTTGGCAATCCAATAATCCAAATGGGTTTGATGCGTGAAAAAGGGCGCAGACGCTAATACACATTAGAGTCTGCGCAGTCCCCACATGAGATAGAGCCCACCGATAATAGACGCGACCATGCCAGCTGGAATTTCCTGAGGGTAGAGCCATTGGCGGCCTAGCCAGTCAGACAATAGCATTAAGAGTCCGCCCACGAGCACTGAAGCAATAAGGTGTTCGCGAGCTCTGCTGAAACCCAGTAAGCGCGCTAAATGAGGCGCCATGAGGCCGATAAAGCTCAGAGGGCCCACCACAAGCGTGGCCGCGACGGTTAAACAAGCCGCCAGCAGCAGTAGTATGAGTCTGGCGCGAGACACTCTCATGCCTAATGACTGTGCGGTAGATTGACCAAGTGGCAGAATGTCTAACCATTTACTGAATAAAAAGCCAAGGCTGACCAAGGCAAGGGTCGCTACTGCCAGCGGGAGTAAGGTATCGCTCGTGACATAGTAAGTGGAGCCGGATAGCCATGCCAGAAAAGCGTAACTACGAGGATCTCCGCCTGCCAAAATAAGCGTTTGTACGGCATTCATCAGGGCCGTGATGGCCACTCCTGTTAGCAATACTTGCTCTGGTTGAAAGCCGGATTTGTAGTTGAGCAGTATGATCAAGCCCATGGTCAACAGAGCACCGATTAAGCCACCTAGATACAGTCCCATCGTGCTGGATGCGAGACCGGCATAAATCGTGACAATAAGACCAATCGCAATACCGGAGCTAATGCCGATGACTTCCGGGCTTGCCATTGGGTTGCCGCTTAAGCGCTGAATAATGGTACCCGCAACCGCGAGCATCACGCCCGCCAACAGGGCAGCAAGCAATCGTGGCACACGCCATTCCAGCATTGACCAATCTCCCTGAAGTAGCAACCATTGCCAACCATCGGTTTGTACGGAAAGCGTGGCAAACAAACAAAAGCCAATCACTAGCACACAACAAGTCCACAAGATAGATGACCTCTTGAGTCGGCTAACCTGATTATGGTGTCGTGTTAACACTGTGTGTGCTTGCGTTTGATGACGAAGGGTCAGTTTTGGTAGCAACCATAGCATGAGTGGAGCGCCTAGCGCTGCGGTGGCGGCGCCCGTTTGTATCACCATGGCCAGTATGCCGGGCAGTAATTGAATCAGTAAGTCGGTTAGGGTTAACAGCAATGCGCCGAGAATCATAGAGATAACGAGCTTAGGAACCAACCGACGTACGCCCATTAAGCGCGTAATAGCGGGGGCAGCCAGACCGATAAAGCCAATGATGCCCACACTGGCAACCACCCAAGAGGTGAGCAATACCGCTAAGCCGAGGCAGATAAAGCGTAATTTGGTCAGTGATACGCCTAAGCTTTTTGCGCCAGATTCGGTGAGTTCCAATAGGCTCAGAGGTTTAAGAAAGATAAAGGCGATGATCACCGCGACTAAAATGCGCGGCCAAAGATACTCGACATTGTCCCATCCCGTTTGCGTCAAAGAGCCTGCGCCCCAGATCATCAAGCCTGAAAGTTTTTCTTGGTTTAACATGAGCAAAACGGTACTGAAGGCACCGAAATACAAATTGATCACCAATCCCGCAATCACCACAATGGTGGGGGATAAGGCTCGTCGCCATGACAAAGCAAACACCAGCCCCATGGAAATAATCCCCCCAGCCAGTGCGACTAAACTGTGCGAGAAGCTCATTAACCACGGCGCGTAAAGTGTCGCCAGCATTAGGCTAAAGCTGGCGCCACTGGCGATACCAAGGGTCGAAGGTGACGCGATAGGATTGCGCAGGACTTGCTGCATTAGCACGCCTGCGACAGCCAAGGCGGCACCACACAATAGGGTGCTGAAAAGACGAGGCCACCAAGTTAGCGTTAACGCCACTGAGGTACGAGAATGCCAGTCTGTCGCAAACGGGTTAATGAATTGGCTATGTAACGCGCCAACATTGGCTAAATGGGAACCCATTAATAAGGCAATTAACACCGCGAGTGCGAGTATGAGGGTGGTCGGAAGTGCGCGCATTAGTGAGCTTCCTCATTAAGAAGGGCAGAAGTTAATAAGGTGGTAAAACGTACTGTAGAGGGGATGGCACCAAAGCTCCAAACCGCTGGAATGGTCAACGCGGGATAACCGGTTTGTTTTACCAAGTACTGCCAAAAGGCGTCTTGTTCTAAATTTTGTTTCACCCCAGCTGGTAAGGGTTCTATCACCACAATCTGTGCTTTTAGGCCAATCAGTTTGTCGATGCTCACTAAAGCAAAGCCCCAACTATTGGTATCGCCTTGCCAAGCGCTTTTTAAACCGATTTGATCGGCGGCCACTTTATACATGCTATTGTTACCGAAGACACGGACATGGCGAGCATCCATAAATTGCACCATCAACAAAGGCGCTACCTCGACAGGTCGTTGAGTCGATAAACTGACGAATGTGTCTCGAGCCGATTGAATAAGGGCTTCAGCCGCGTCTTCTCTGTGCGTGTCTTTGGCAATGGTGCGGGTATAAGTTTCTAAGGCTTGCCAGGAGACATTGTTTTTTGTGTACAAGGTAATATTGTTGACAGGGGCGATGCGCGACAGTTGCGGGGTCAGTGATTGAAACATGGGGGAGATGAAAATTTGGTCGGGTTTCAATTCCGACAAGCGTTCTAAGTTGGGCTGGGTACGAAGACCTAGGTCGACGGTGCCTTCTGGGATCTCGGGGGCTTTTACCCACGCATTGTAATCGGCTATTTGCGCAGCGCCAACTGGTTGAATCCCTAAAGCCAGCAGTGTTTCTACTTGTGTCCAGTCAATGACGGCGATTTTTATGTCTTGCTCTTGGGCAGGAGCAATCGACGCGACAAACGCGATGAATAGCGTGAACAGATAAGGAAAAATTCGTTTCATGGGATTCTACTTAGCTAATACGGCATCGCCACTGGATGCCCAGCAGGGTGATCCGTGATGTGCATTTGGATACCGTAAATCTCTTGCAATGTCTGAGGGGTAAACAGGCTGTCGACAGAGCCAGAAGCAATCATTTTTCCACTGTGGAGCGCCACGATATGATCGCAGAAACGCGCCGCCATATTGATGTCATGAATAACTATAATTACTCCCAGGTTTAGCTCTCGGCTGAGTTTTTTGATCAGCGTGAGCATGTCTACCTGATGGGCAATGTCCAAAGCAGAAAGGGGTTCGTCGAGTAATAAGTATTGAGAGCGTTGCGCCAATAGCATCGCCAACCAAAGCCGCTGGCGCTCACCACCAGACAAGGTATCGACCAAACGATCGGCGTAATGTTTGGTATCGGTTAACGTCATCGCCTCATCGATATAGTGGCTGTCTTGTTTGTTCAAACGTCCCAATAAACTGTGCCAAGGGTAGCGGCCAAAGCTTACTAGGTCTTTGCCTGACAAACTGTCTGTTGCTGGTGTTTGTTGAGGCAGATAAGCGACTTGTTGGGCGAATTTTTTCGGCGACCAAGTTTCAATGGCTTGAGCATTAAGAAGCAGTTGGCCGCTGGTGGGTTTTTGCTGCTGGGCGAGTAACTTAAGCAGTGTGGATTTACCCGAACCATTGTGTCCCACCAGTGCATAGATTTTTCCAGCGTCAAAGGTCATTGAAAAGTCGGTTAACAATGCTCGACCATCAATACTGAACCCTAATTCTTTCGACTCTATCATGCCACTAATCCGTCAATTTTTTATCTTGTCGTTTATTTAAGTGGGGACATTTTATGGTTTAGTAATATTAATGCAAATCATTTCTATTTGTTTTGTCTTGTTGCATGCATCGTCGCATTTCGTAGGTCAGATAAGACGAGGCACGAGGCGTAATCTGACAGCATCATCAAACGGCACATTACACTTCGTTCATGATGCCCTACGAAAACACCAACCATATTATCTACACCAACCACCCGTAGGTCAGATGAGACGAGGTACGAGGCGCTTATCTGTAAAAAATAGTGACATTCCCAACCAAGGTCACAAAATCCCCAAACACATCACCCAACACCAACCCACGATCATGGTCTGGTGTTTGTATTTTGGTGGCATTTATGTAGTATTAAAGCGGTAATACACGGCAATCTCAGGATGAGGTTGATGTTACTGAAAGAGGGATTTTAAATGAATACGAGATCAATGGATGATCATGA
>Ga0196899_1000185_pt1 | contig 32857 bp, 36 predicted proteins | sample VirMetDEL_Sep_01_FD_169095 | JGI IMG/M metagenome (GOLD analysis project Ga0196899, IMG submission 169095) | Aqueous microbial communities from the Delaware River and Bay under freshwater to marine salinity gradient to study organic matter... | ecosystem: Environmental > Aquatic > Marine >... | reverse complement strand
CGCCTACTATAATAGAGCCTACACCTACGCCTACTATAATAGAGCCAACACCTACGCCTACTATAATAGAGCCAACACCTACGCCTACTATAATAGAGCCTACACCTACGCCTACTATAATAGAGCCAACACCTACGCCTACTATAATAGAGCCTACACCTACGCCTACTATAATAGAGCCTACACCTACGCCTACTATAATAGAGCCTACACCTACGCCTACTATAATAGAGCCAACACCTACACCTACTATAATAGAGCCAACACCTACACCTACGCCCGAGCCACCTACGCCCGAGCCACCGACTCCTGAGTTACCTGAAGAGGACCTCTACGGTCTGTTTGGATTAAGAACTAAACCCGGAGAAAAAGTAGGGGCGCTTGATTTCTATGACATAGGCGGGGAGAGCATTTTCCAAGACAGAAATAATTCAGAGGAAGAGGAAGACCCGCTTGCATTCCTGTATTCTAATCTTGGAGATAGTGGTATAGTGCAGGACTATGATATTGAAGAACTTATTAGGTTCTTAGAGAGCCAACGAGGTTAACATGGCAGACGCCTATATCCCAAGATTTAGAACAGAGCGTGCGGTTGTACCGGGCACTTACGACCCTATGCGCAGGCCGGGCAGTAGCGGGCAGCGTTATTTTAGCGATATTACCTACGCTAACCCTAATATGGCTCCCAGAGTTTTTGATCCTAAAGCGGCTGGCTACGAAACACAGGTTGACTATGATGCTCGCTTTGATCGTTCTATGGATGCTGCTACTGACGCTGCGCGTGATACTACAAGGCAGCAAGCTACTGGATTACAAGCACTTAACTTAGCTAACCCTGCTAGGCAACAGCGCCCTGCTACTTTTTTACCGGCCGCCGAAACAGCCGGAGGTATGGCCACAGTAGAAGCAAACCAAACAACTGGGACACAAAGGTTCTACGATTTATTGCAGCAACTAACGCAAGGCGCACGGCAAAGACCGTATGGTACAGGTATTGCGAGCGATATGGGTACAACTGGCGGGACTACAGGTACAACAGGTACAACAGGAACAACAGGTTTAATTACCGCACAAGATTATCAAGGCGGTCCTGATGCAACGTTTGCTTCTAGCGGCGACCCCCTTTTGGATGCGTACCGACAGGCGTTTTACGGTGCTAGAGAAGGCCAATACAGTACTAATGCGCTTACAGATAGCTTACAAGCATTAGCCGCACAAAACCCCAATATGGATGTGGTTGATTATCTGCTTAATTATGGGATTGCTCCGGACGATCTGTATACTTCTGGCGCGGGTTCTGTTGCGGGGGCAGACTCTGCTCTTTATCAACAGCTCTTTGGCGGTGAGTATTATGGCCCCGGAGGACAGGGAACTTTTGATACTGGTAGAGTATACAAAGAAGCCTATAACAAAAATCCTGACGCTACCGTGTTTGATACTTCACTGAATCAAGAAGTTGGTCTTTTCAGACAAGCGCCTCTTGGTGGGCTAAGCACATGGAACCCAAATAGAAACACGTACGAACTTTCTTACATCCCAAGTCTTGCAGAGGTTAGAGACCAATATGGGCTAGACACGGCCCTAAAAGCCTCTTTGGGTATGATACAAAACGCGGGTTACTACTCTACTGACTTTGACAAAGCCGCAGAAATCTTAGGCGTGCCAGTAGAAACAATCCGTGCCGAAGCGGAAAAACGCCCTGAGTATATTGTAACTAGTAAAGATGAAAATTTTGTACGGGTGTACACAGGCGACCCTGCTGATTTCGTACCGCAAAAAGAGGGTGAACAACTAGCTAGAAGGTATCTAGGCAATAACAAAGTGCAGTATTTTTCACCTACCCGTAATGTGTTCCAACAAGATACAGGCGACACAACCGACACAACCGACACAACCGACACAACCGACAGTAGTTTTAATTTAGCTGACCTGAATGTGGATGTTACGGACGGTATTTCTGAAGAAGAGACGCGACAAGTATATAACGCCTTACAAAGCGGTATTGTTACCCCCCAAGAAGTGGCAGAATACTACGACATCCCGTTAGATGTAGTACAGACGGCCTATAATGACCTGCAAAGCCAGAACTTTGCACAAGGTGGACTTGCTAGTGTAGCACCAAAAGGCATGTACTTAGGCGGAAGTACTGATGGTATGGCAGATAAAATTCCTGCCACGATAGACAACAGACAGCCCGCAGCGTTGAGCGATGGAGAGTTTGTAATCCCTGCTGACGTAGTTAGTCATTTGGGAAATGGTAATTCAGATGCCGGGGCTAAGCAGCTTTATGGCATGATGGACAGGATACGTAAGGCCCGTACGGGCACTACTCAACAGGGTAAGCAAATTAACCCTAATAAATTTTTAGCATGAGGAAAGAATCATGGCTGATCCAATAGGCAGTCCCGCTAGTACCACAGAATCCTTAGCCGGTTGGTCCGCTCCTTATGTGACGGGCATGCTAGGTAAGGGCGAAGCTTTGTCCAATATGGGTTATCAGGCGTACACCGGGCCTTTAACTGCGGGGCAATCTGATCTTCAGACTAAAGCCTTCCAAGGACTTGCTGGTATTAACGTGCCTACTAGTAATATGGGGGCTATTGGCGCAGGAGGTAGTTTTACTTCTGGCACTACGGCACAAGACTACATGTCTCCTTATATAAATGCCGCGCTAGAGCCACAGATAACAGAAGCTCAGCGCCAAGCCGAAATACAGCGGGTGCAAAATGCGAGCAGGCTAGGTAAAGCCGGGGCTTATGGTGGATCACGCCAAGCTATTATGGAGTCAGAAGGACAGCGCAACTTGCTTAGAAACCTTGCCGATATATATGGTACAGGTATGCAGCAGGCGTACACTCAGGGTATGGGGCAGTTTAACGAAGAAGCGCGCCGACAAATGGAAGCTCAAGACTTAACTAACCGTTACGGTCTGCAAGCTTTGACCGCACAACAACTGGGTGGTGGGATACAGCGAGATATAGAACAACAAGGTATTGCCTCAGACTATGCGCAGTTTCAAGAAGAGCGAGACTTCCCATACAAGCAAGTTCAATATCAACAGTCGTTACTCCAAGACCTGCCTATTAGCGCAGCTCAAACTGAGTATATCGGGCAAAGCGAGCTTTCAGAGCTTCTGGGCTACGGCGGTACGTTAGCAAAGCTAGCCAAAGAACTCGGTATAATAGACTAGTAACCAAAGAGATTAAGACCATGATACCTACCGGCGGAATCGGACAACAGCTAGACCAACTAAAAGGCTTGAGTATTCAAGAGCTTATGCAACGACAGAGTGTAGACCCTCAGTTGGTGTACGCCCTTGCTCTGCAAGAAAAGCAGAAGATGGAAGCTGCAAAAGAGCGCCAAGCTGCGATGGGCATGGAAACGTCTCAAGGCACTGAGATTGAAAAAATGGAAGCTGACTTAGCTTCGCGTAGAGCACCCGGAGTACAAATAGCGGCGCAGCGTAGTATGCCCCAGCCCCAGATGTCGCAAGGGATAGTTGGCGTTCCTGCACCTAACATGGGTGCGATTGGTCGTGCGCAAGGTGGGATTATTGGGTATGCAAAAGGTGGTATGCCTGAAGTAGGTGCTAAGTCTAAAGGCCCTATTCCTCAGATGTCGCCAGAAGAAAATGCTATGGTTCTTAAGTATTTAGAAGGGCTTAAGAAGTTCGACTACTACGACAAGAACCCAGACAAAGTAAGTCCAGAAGGCAGACAAGCACTAGAGCAAGACCGTCGCACGTTTGAAGCGCAGTTCCCGAACTCGTTTAGACAAAAAGTAAACCAAATGATGTACGGCCCAAGCAAAGGTATGGCTATGGGCGGTGAAGTTAAAGGTTATGCAGGTCCTGACGGTTCTTTGGTTGGCTCTGATGAATACTTAATTGAAGGTCAACCCGTATCTAAAGAAGAGTACGACGCTTATTTAGCTGCCTTAGATGAATATAACGCGCTTAGCCCAAACGAAAAAGCAATGGTGGATCAAAGAAACCGCCTAGACGCTCGTATGGCCCAAGAAAAAGAACCTGAAATAAAATTTTATACCGGCCCAAACGGGGAACGACTCACAGAAGACGACGTTCGTATGATGATGCGTAGGGGCGAAGTCGGAGAAACCTTTACTCGTACTGATAATGAAATGCGTCGTCAAAGAGCAGAGGCGGCAAGAAGAGAAGAAGCTGAAAGACAACGTAGAATAGAAGAAGATGGGCCAAGGCAAAATGCCGCAGAAGCGGCTCTCACTGCCCTTAGCGAGCCTTTTAGTGCTGCGGGTCGTGGTATAGCCAGTGGCGTTAATACTATAGGCAGTGGTATTAACAAAGGTTTAACTGCACTTACAGAAGAAATTATTCCTGAAGTGGGGCAATATCTTACCGATAGAACCCGAGAAGGTATTACTGCCCTTCAAAATCGTGTTGCGGAGCAAGAAAGACAACGTGCTTTTAATGCTGAGCAAGCACAAGCAGATGCTATAGGCATGCGTCCTCCCACAAGAGAACAAGCGCTTCGAGAACTTTTACAGCCCCTTATGGATAGAAAGCAATCCGTAGATAACGCAATGACTGATATTGCGGGTGCTGGCGCGGGGCAAGGACAAAGCACTGTTCAAACTCAAGGTGCGGGACAGTTGCAAGGTAAAACACCACCACCTCCACCAGAAGAAGGCGGTATCCGAAGCGCGTTAACTAAAGCAAAGCCAGTAGCAAGTAAGATTGCTGGAGTTCTTGAAGTGTTGGGCCGTGGAGCTGGTGCATCTAAAGGCTTTGAAGGCGCTAAAATAGTTGAGGAAAGCCGCAAGCTAAGCGAAGCACAAGCTGACCGTGAGGCAAGATTAGCCGAGCAAAAGGCACTTTTGGAAGCACGTAAAGAAGAGCTTGATGCCAGAAACGCTGTTGCGATGAACATGAGCGCAGCGGAATACGCGGCTCAACTAACTGATGATGCAATAATGATGTCTGATGAGTTTGCAGCGATAGAGGAACGGCTAAAAGACGAAGCTGGATTCTTTATGAACGCTGATGAAAAAGAAAGCATTAGGCGTAAGCTGGCCGAAGCGATAAAGACAATCCGACAAAGAAAATTGTCTGAGTACCAGAGCTACTTAAAAGGAAACCTACCCGGCGTTAGTGGGCAGGGGGGTGTTGAAGGAGCAGGAGAGCGTATAATAGAGTCCGCTGACTTTTTCTAAGAGGTTTAACTAATGCCCGTAGTAAGAATGCCGGACGGCCAACTTGTACGTTTCCCCGAAGGGACTTCAAAAGAAGCTATACGAAGTGCTATACAGAGCAAGTATCCGGGTTTTGGGAAACCTTCTTTGGGCACAATCGCGGACCGAGCGTTGGGTAGGGGCGTCCAAAACTTAGAAGCTACCCTGAAGGATGAGTTACCTGCCTATCTTGCTTCTATAATTGGGCAAGATGAGTATGCCAAAGAACAGTTGGCTGAAGCTGAACAGCGAAGAGCCGCTGCGGCAGAGCAATACCCCACACAATACGGTAGTTTCAAAGACGTAGAGTCTATTGGCGACGTTGGCGGTTTTATAGCAGAAAAGTTTGCTGAGAACGTGCCTATACTGGCTGGTTTAGGTGGAGCTGCTATTACTGGTGCTGTTGCTGCGCCTTTTGTCGGGGTTGGTGCCGCTACGGGGGCAACGCTTGCGGGCGCGTTAGGCTCTTACTCTCTTATGGCTCCAGAGTCTTTTGCTGGTATATATGCAGAGACCGGAAAGATCGAACCCGCCGCCGCTTCTATAGCTGGCGCCGTTAACTCTGCACTTGAGCTTGTCGCACCCGTTCAGTTAGTACGAAGCTTCTCCCCTAGCATGCGCAGCGCTGTTGTTGCCGCCGCACTTAAAAAATCAGGTATGGCCCCAACTCTAGCAGTTAATGCTGCAAAAGGTGTGGTTAAAGGTGCAGCTACAGAAGGTCTTACCGAGGGTGCGCAAGAGTCAGTTAACATTGCTGCCGAAAACTTTGTATCTGAAAACCCTGAAATATTCACCGAAGAAAACATTAGCCGAGTGTTGGAATCTACGGTAGCTGGCGCTGCTGTTGGTGTGCCTCTTGGTTTTACGGGCGGGGTAGGTAGAGGTTTTACGCAGAGAGCAGAAGCTAGAAGGTTAGAAGAAGAACAAGCCGCTGCTCAGATTCCTGAAGAAGTAGCTATAGAAGAGCCAGTAGTAGCCGAGCAGGCTGCACCTGAAGCCCCTGCAACCGTAATCCCTACTGATAAAGCCGCACTTAACAAGTGGGGCATGGCTATGCTGGGTATTTCACCCAATGCAAAAATACTGCGCCCCGATGGACCCTTGGCGGGCAAAGACCTTACTGACCCAGCACAAGCTGCTGAAGTAAAAACAGCACTCGAGGAGTATTTAAAAACCGCCAAGAACGAAAAAATAATCAGCAAAGTAAAAGCGGTACTTAGAGACTTAGAACCTACTGGTACTTTCGCTGCTGAGCCTACGGTTGCCCCTGCTGCCCCTGCTGCCCCTGTACTTGATGAAGACATTCCTGAGCCTGTGGTTGTCAAGAAAGAAGCGGCAAAGCCTGTTGCTCCAGAAGTAGCGGAAGAACCTGCTATAGACGAAGAGCTGGCAACAAGAGGTTTCCAAAAAGCAGAGGCTCAAGACGAAACTATTGTAGGCGAAGACATCCCCGAAGATAGACCGTTGTGGTCTAAAGACTTGCTTGGTTTCCTCACTGACGAGTATGAGTTTACTGAGGCAGAGCTTGCGCAGGTACAGAACTTCTCCGAACCCGAGATGCGTGATTTCTTAGCGGAAGTTGAAGCACGAGATAACTTAGTATTTGACGGTCCTCTTGTTGAAGAAGAGATGATAGTACCTCAAGAACCTCCTGCCGCTCAGCCCGTTGAAACCGCAGTAGCACCAGAAGACGACGGTGTGGGCCGAGTTAAAGACCCTGAGCAAGCGAAAATAGTTTTTGAAGAGCTTGGTGTTAACGAAGAAGAATCCTTTAACTTAACTGACGAAGGCTTCGATACTTTGGTGCGCACAGCACAGGCACAGCGAGCAGAGAAAACAGCGGCGCCTAAGGAAAAGACCCTAGAAGACTTGTTTGCAGAACGTGATGAAACCTTCGCTAAGCAACGAGCAGAGTTGGACGCACGTAAAGAACAATTAAACAAAGAAGCACAAGAGCGGGCGCAAATAGAGCTAGATAGAATTAGAGCTGCTGCCCCCGTTGCAAAGAAAGCTGCGCCTGCTGCTAAGAAAAAACCCCCTGCGGTTAAGAAGTTTGGGGAAGACAAGCTGGCCTTTAGGAATAAGCCAATGCCTAACAAGGCATACCAAGAGCTAGCTGCGTTAAAAGCAGCTACGTCCCCACAAGAAGAAGCTACGGACGGACGCCAAGTTCTTGCTAATTACTTGCACGCCTACTCAACTCCTGAAGGCGCTATAGCCGCTATCGCTGCTGAGTCTAATGTTGACTACACAGAAATAGAAAATAAGAAACTCGCAGCAACCGTAGTGGACGCACAAAAAGCTGGTGCGTACATAAATAAGAACATGGACGAGTCCGTAAAAGACGCGTTTAAAAAGAACGTAGATTTTGTAACAAAAGAGTTAGCTTCCGTACAACGCAGGAACGCTAAACAAAAAACAAATGCTGAAATAAGCAAAATAAGCGAGCTTGGGCGTAGCAAAACAGAGAAAGACCTTAGCCAAGCTGTAAACAAAGATGCGCTAAAGGTTGATCGCAAGCTAAAAAGAAAAAAGAAAAAGCTGGTCGGTGAAACCCCTGAGCAGATAGCCAAGCGAATAGACAAAGAGCGTAGAGACGCGGAAGCTGAGTCCCTTGCTGAATTTTCATTAGAGGCAGAACAAGAAGGTACTCTTGGTTACGTTGCGGCGATTATAAAAAATGCTCAAGGCATAGCTGAGAAAACAGAAGAAGAGTTAGGCCCACAGTCACGGAGCAATGAGTGGGTGAAGTTTATTGCTAGCCTACCGAAGACTAAACAAAAAACTTTCTTGGACAGCTACACACGCATATCTAAAGAGAACCCTAACTTAATACCTGAGTCTGTTCGGGCACGCGTTGTTGCCGAAAACAAAAAAATTCTTTCCCAGAAGGACCAAAAGCGCCTAGTAAAGTTTGAGGAGAAGTTCTTACTCAAGACTCCTAAATACCAAGGCCCTGAGCTTGACCAGTTTGTAAAGCTAGACTTAGCTAATAATGACTTACAAACCGCTCTTGATATGGTTGCTAAAGGAAGGAATGCACGCGGCGCGGATAAAAACATCACTGCGCTTATACAAAAAATAAGGTCTAAAGTGGTTGGCACTAAAGTAGCTTTAGACGGCCCCGGTATAAAAGCGGCAAACCTAGACCCCCTACGCTCAGAAGCTTTGGAAGTTCAGGCAGGAGTAGAAGGTAAGAGTGCTGTTGAGGCGGCTAAGTTTATTGCCAAAAATGCTCCAACCAAAGATATGCAAGTATTGGCGGCAGCAATACAAAACAAACTTAGTGCGTACGAAAAAGCTGGTATGCCTGTAGATTTTAAGGTGATCCATTTAGGCGATAGCATTCCCGCAGATATGCAGAGTGCCAGAGGATTTCAACAAACTCAGATAAAGCGAGATAAAGGTAAGCCTGTAACTGTGGACCTGTCTGTAAGAGTGAATGGGGCTGATGTAACTGGCAAAGTTGGCACGTCGTATGAAGCAGTGACTCACGAGTTATTCCACGCCGTAACTACGCTACAAATATTCAATGTGGGAGAACTTAACGACGCTAGAACAAACCAAGCTACGGCTGATCTCCTAGATGTTACCAACTTTGTGATTGAACAGTATAACGCAAAGGTAAGAAACAAAGAAAAATTGTTGCCTATAGAAAAAGCTATATCTAAAAACCAAAACAACTTCTTAGATAATACTCGGGAGTTTGTTACGTGGGCTATGACAAATCCGGGGGCCTCAGAATACTTAGAGTCTATACCCTATAAAAAAGGCAACGCGTTTACCGCTTTTGTGCGAGCTATACGCAAGATGATTGGTCTGCCTGATTCAGCGGATTCAAACACCGCTCTTTCTGAAACCATACGTATAACTGAAGTCTTGCTGGGTAAAAAAGCAGTTGCCGCAGCTATGCGAAAAGTACAAGCAGTAGAAGGTGCAGGTTACTCCGCTACTACCTTACCCAACATGGCTAGCGGTGCATACATACCCGGGCTTAACACCATAGTGCTCAGCACTAGGACTGGGTTAAACGAGCACACCTTACTGCACGAGTCTGGGCACGCGGCACTTGCACAAATACTAAATAACCGTGACCACCCTATCACTAAGAAGTTCATTGCGTTCTTCGAAGAAGTCAAAACCCGATTAGGGGAAGCTTACGGTGGATCAGACATACAAGAGTTTGCTGCTGAGTTCGTGGGTAACGGAGAGTTCCAAGCGCTACTGAAGCAGATTAAACCCCCTAAAGGCGACAGTTTGTGGACGCGTATAATCCAGACTATCGCTGAGTTCTTTGGGTTGCGTAAAGCCGACACTGCTTATGACACCACGCTTAAGTTCTTAAACGACCTTCTGGATGTATCTCAAGGTATAGAGCCTACGCTTGCAGACACTTTGTATTTGGGCAATGGCGATGTTAACCAAGTGTTAGGTGAAGTAAGCGATAACATAGCGTCTCGTAATGTTGATGCGGCTTTAGACAAATTATCTAGAGTGAAAGACGATAAGGCTAGAGTATGGGCGTTGGGCACTGCCAGCCTTAGTAACCTGCAAAATATGTTTGGTGAGACCTCACCTAGATATAAGAACAAAAACCCGTTGCCCATCGGTAGGCTGTTACGAGCTATTGAAAAGAAGCGCGGCGAGGTTAACACAGAGATAGACAAGACTAGTAAGAACATACGGTCTATGACTAAAGCGGAGCGGGAAGCAACGCCTGCGCAAAGAAAAGCATTTAATGACCTTGCTATTGACGGGCGTCTCCTCGGCATAGATATTTTTAAGCCCGCTCCTAAAGGAGCCAAGGCTAAGGCTGACTACCAGAAACTCATGAATAGGTATAAAAACCTACCCAAGGGTCTGCAAGAAGCGTATAAAACTTTGCGTGAAGAGCTAGATAGGTATTTAAAAGAATACGTAGAGCTTATTAACGAAGTCCTTCCTTCAACAGCAGCGTCTAACCTACTAAAAGACTTCGCTACGCTAGAGGGTGTTGCTGCATACGTACCGTTTGGGCGTGACGGAGAGTATTGGTTCCGCTATAGAGACCCTGAAAACTTAGATGCTGAGGGAAACCCTAAAGAAACTCCTATGGCAGCAGAGTCACCCAGAAAGCGGGAGATGGCGGTAGCTGCGCTAAAAGCTAAGCATGGGGCGAACTTTGAAGTCCAAGTCTACGACAACATTTCTTCTATGCGTGTACCCAAGGGACTGCCCGAAGGCCAGTTTGTCACCAAGCTTGTGGGTGAACTTCGCAACAATAATGTAGATGAGAAGATAGTCGAGCAGATATACCAACAGTATGTCTCTATGTTCCCAGAGAACTCTATAATCCAGCAGTTCAAGAAGTCAAAGAATCTGCCGGGTATGGACCGAGACGTAATTACAGGCTACTCGAATGTTGCTATAAAGTGGGCAAATAAAATTGCCAACACCCGCTATAACCCTGAAATAGAAACAGCAATTACCGAGATTGGTAGAGTTGCAAAGGAGTATCACGGCGGCGATAAAAACATTACGGCTGCTGCAAAAGGCTTACAGATGCAGGAAGATTTCTTCCTAAATCCAAGGGTTTCTCCTTGGGCATCTAGCCTTACTTTCGCCAGTTACTTTGAATACATACTTGGTAGTGTGTCGTCCGCTGTAGTTAACTTAACCGGCTTAGTGTTCATGGTTACCCCTATGCTGGGCGCACGGACCACTTACCCTAAAGCGCTTAGTGCATTACAAGCCGCAGGTGTAACGGCGACTCAAGATTGGGGCACTACAGCTAAGTACAAAAAGATGCACGACGAACTTGATAGCCGTGGGTTGTTAAAGCATACGCTAGCACGCGAAGCACTTGAAAGAGGTAAGACCAAAGGCAAGGACTTTAACGGAGTGTTTTATCGTACTGTTGACTTCCTCTCTACTCCTTTTGCGGCTAGTGAACGCTATATGCGTTCAGCGACAGCCATTGCTGCTTATGATCTCGCCATGGCAAATGGGATACCATCGGAGGGCGTGCCCGCAAACAACCAAATGGCTGCAATAGATTTCGCTGCTAAGATGGTGCGTGATGCGCACACTGGTGGTATGGCTGAAACTATGCCTCGTTGGATGCAAAACGATTTCGGTCGCGTAGTTTGGACGTTTAAAAATATCGTGTTCCAACAAGCCTACGTGCTTGGTACTGCTATGAAGCAGGCGTTCATAGACTCTGATTTACCCCCTGAAGTTAAGCGTGCCGCCATACGCCAAGTACTTGGGACTTACGGTTTAAGCTTTGCATTCCTAGGGGTCAAAGGCATGCCGTTCTTCGGGGCAACTACCGCACTTATGCGTTTCGTGGAGTTCTTAATCCCAGATGATGACGAAGAGCCTTACGATCCCAAAGTGCAACTCAACGAAACGTTCGACGATTTTTTCTATCAGGGCATGATTGGCTCGTTGCTCAACGTAGATGTGAGTTCTCGTGCCGCGCTGGCTAACGATATTTTATGGCGGGATGACCCAAAAGCTATTGAAGACTATGGCTACGTACGCCAAGCGATGTTCCTTTTGGGCGGTCCCATGGCATCCTACGCAATTGGGGTAGAACGAGCCATTACAGAGGACTTACCAGCAGGTAGATACGATTTTGCTTTTGAAGGTGTAGCCCCTACGTTCTTACGCAACGGCGCTAAGTCCTTCCGATATATGCAGGAAGGTGCCCGCAACAGGGACGGAGACCCCATAGACACTGATATCAACGCATGGAACTTGATGGTGCAGGCAATTGGATTTACTCCAGCCGACCTGTCTAATACTTTCGATCAGCGTTCAGCAGCTAAAAACTTCGAGAACAAGATTCTTGCAAGAAAACAACGCATACTAGATAAGTACAAAGCTGCTAAGAAAATGGGTAATCGTGAGTTAGAATCTGAGGCAGTGAGGGAAGCCCGCGAGTTTAGGCGCCAGTTCCCTACACTAATGGATGACAACACTTTAGAACGCTCATGGAAAGCAAGTGTTAGGGTGGATCGTGAAGACACAATGGCAGGCATTACCTTTACTAAGGGTCTGCGATACATGACTGACGAGTTCTTCGAATAGCTACACCCGCCAAATACGGATGCCTTGAACCCCGTCTTCTAAAACGATCTTGTGTACGAACTTGTACTTAAGGCGTTTTAGAGTCGGGGTTATTTCTTTCAAAGCATTGGGCGGATCAAGGCAAGGTATAAAGAAAGAATACCCCACCTTAAAGTTTTTCCAGTTTATCTCGTACCTAACCTTCTCCACCTGCATCTTCGTCACTCGTAGGTATAAGTGCATCCATGTCCAAGAAGTCTGGATGACTAGCGTCAAATATCAAACACCGTACTGCCGTGGACATTAAACTACTGCCCTTAGCTAAGCGCTTATTATCTATTTTTAATAGTACACCGTTTTTCTCTAACTGTTTTAAGGTGTCTTTGTAGTTAATTTGCAGGTCTACACAGTCATCTTTAAACGTTTTAGCGGTTATAAATAGCTTCTTTGTGTCGGGTTCATACCGCATTAAGAGCGCACCTTTTGGTAGAAGCTCTGGGAACTTACCGATGTTAGTGCGTTGGTCCACGCCGTCTTCTACTACTAACATGTTGTTGTTATGCCGGTTAATGAAGTCACCTACCACGGTGCTAGGGTTGCTGACTGGAGCCGTTGTATCCTTGCGCATCTCAAGTACGTGCTTTGATATTTCGCTGTAGATTTTTCCAATGTTCCACCCTTCTAACAAACCTAATCTTTTAGCTATGTAGCCCCCTGCAATGTTTACCGCTAGTACAGCAGACCAGTTACGTTCCCTCTGACTAAGGCGAAGCTCTTTATCAATCTTGGCTTGCACCTTAAAGATAAGGTCCTTTACTTCTTCTAGGTTGCCTATTACATACTGCATATAAACTTCCCCAGCTACTCCGTAGTTACTATTCAACATGTGATCTAGTATGTCCTTTCCTTCTTGAGTAGAGATAATAGGTTCTGCCGTGTAAGGAACTTTAAATTCTAGTAGACGCATCATTTCGCCATCAGGGTTATTTTTAAGTACGCCAAGCTTTTCGTAGAACGACGCATTAGAACTTGCTATGGAGATTGTCCTCCACGTTATGCTGTTCTCCCGAAGCTCGTTTGCACTAGCCTTTGCTTTATCTTTACCCCTACCTTGTGAGTAAGCATACAGCGTTCTTGATGCGTCAGCCGGACTCATGTTGGTTATCTCGTCCATGGTGTTAACTATGTTATTCAAGAAACCAATCTTCAATATCTTTCCGACATCGGTATCGTCAGGCGTGCCAAGCAGCATTTCAGGATCACCAAATATGCTATTAGCCATACGCAAGATTGTTGTCTTGCCCGTGCCTGAGTCGGAGTGGATAAAGTTTATTACCGCACCCTTTTGCCCAGTAAACTTTAGTAGTGGGGCACCAAAACCAGACAGTGCACCAAACGCCTGCACTTCGAGTCCTTCCCTACTATACAGCTCGAAAACTTCTTTCCACCTTTCCAATGAGCCTTTCGGCTGGAAGTAAGGAACCATATTAGCAATGGCGCTAGCAGGGGGGCTATGGTAAGTATCCGTAGCTTTTATTTCCCTGTCGCCTACAATAAATACGCTGTCGTTATCAGCCCATCCAAATTGCGATCTCATAATCTGTGCCTTGTTCACATGTTGAAGCTCTCTAATAAAAGCCAACAAGTACTCCGTTATATACTTATGACGAGTCTCGTTGCCGACTACGCCGTACTTAGCTAGTTCTTTACGCAGCTCACCACGCTCGGTAAGCTTTGTGTTAGATACTACAAATTCCTTTACACCGTCTTTTGGTAAGTGGTGCTTGAGCACTGCGACGAACCCAATTATAGGGTCTTCCATAAGCTTAACTACGTACAAATCATTGTCGTATACGAGCTTAGGTTTAGAAGCTTCGTCTTCGTCGTCGCCGTTTTCTCCTTCTTTGTATATACCCCCGTTAGCACCTCGGAAGTAACCATCAGGGAGAGTAGGTATCTTGTGCTCTTCTACCAGTTCGCCTTCTACAGCAACCGTGACCGTAGAGCTTTTGGCTCTAGCAATGACACGACCCAGAGATATAGGACTCTTAATCTTTTCTCTGTGCGGGCAACCCTCACACCCGCCGGGGTTATTTATCTCAAACTCGACACAACTGTGTGGGCCTTTTATGCCCAGTACTTTTTTCTCTACTAGCGCATAGTCGTAGTCTGGGTGCCCTTCAGACAGCTTGTGTATCGCCGTGTCTCGGTCAGAACAAAACTTAGCAATGGATAGGGCATCGAACCAACGCGGTTCTGCGAGGGTAGCCCTGTCGGTGTAGCAGGCTGCGAGTTGATTGCACCCTTCTCCTTTACCAGTTAACTGCATGATCTTAGAGAACACGGAGTCGTTGTTTTGCATTAACGCTTTGCCCATGGCAGACATAGGTCGCCTAGGCTTTACTGTTTCCCCTTGCGATACCCCTACAATATCTCGGATAACACCGAAGGGAATGGGGTCTACTACGCTTATAAGCTTAACCGGCTTTGGCTCTACCCCGTCAGCGTCTCCTTTAAAGTTAAAAGAGTTGAGTGGACGTAACACCCTAGCAGACTCAAATACCTTAGTGTCTATATAGAACTCTTTATCTATGCAGAGCTGCCTAAGTCTTTTAGCTACCAGTGTCCACTCATCCCTAGGCACATCCTCAGCCAAAGGCCAATAAGCGTGCAGCCCGTTACCCGAGTTAACCAGCATTGGCTTCGGTAGTCCGACGTCTAAACAAAACTTACGTAGTGCTACTAGTCCGTCTTGTTGTGTTTCGTACCCACTTGGCCTGCCAGTTTTTTCGTCCGCAAAGGACTTGTTTGGTCCACAGTCTATGTCTACCCAATATGACTTGAGAGACTCGACGTTATCTTGTGTACGGCTCTTACCGTTTTCAAACTTTGCCAAAGCAAAGAATACGCACCATCTATCTGCTACATATTTTTCTATCTCGGCGTCTAGTTCCTCTCTGGTTTCCACCATAAACTGACGCGTTGTAGTCTTATCTTTGACCGCAAGAAAACCGTACCACCCACCCGCAGGGCGTACTAGGTCTATGAGGTCTGCGTTTTCCATTAGGCTACTGCTCCAACTTTGCTATGAATTTTTCTATCTTCATTGCTACTGGGGCTTTAGGATTGGAAACTCCTGCAAACCAGTTATAGACGGCTTGACGGCTGACATCTAATTTCTTAGCCACTTCGGCAACGGGCACATCGTGTTTGATGCACACCGCGCCAAAGTAAACGCCAAGAAGCTTTTTGTCGGCAGCCTTATTTAACTCCATAAGTTTTAGGCTATATCCGTAACTCATTAGGCGTCTTCACTCCCCCACTCGTCAATAATAGATGCTAGCGGGTCTTCGCTTTCAGCCGCAGGAGTTTCTTCTTCCTTCTTCTTAGTACGCTTTACTGGCTCCGCTACTTCTTCCTCTTCAGGTTCTTCGGAACGCGTGACTACAGGTGCAGGCTTATCAAGCTTTGGAGTTTTGCTTACTCCATCAGTCTGCGCAGCAGTGAGCTTAGTGTACATCTCGGTCTCAGGGCGTTCTTGTGCCGCCAAAACTAGCGCATATTCTGCATCGCTGACCTCGCGTACTGGAGAGAATACTAGCTCCATAGTTTCTGCGTTGCTGTCGAAGCTTATGTTAGTTACAACGAGGTCAGGTGACATGCCGTTATTTACGAGGAACTTAACGTAGCTTTCGAAAGGGTGGATGTTGCCAGTGCCTTTACCGAACAGAGATTTTGCTGGGATGTTAAACTGGTACACTGTGCCAGACTCATCACCCTCAAGCATTAGAGAAACTCGGCGTTGGTAGCGACAAGCTTTACCGCCATTATCACCCGAGCCTTTTATGTTTCTAGGGCAGTCTGCGCAGTTACCATGCTGTGGGTCGGATGCACCTGCTTCAGGCTTGTCGCCGTTGTTTGACCAGCAGTTAGGTAGCGTAGCTTCTTTGTTGGGGTCGAACTTTTCCTTGTAGTAGATGCGAGAGACATTAGTCAGCATGCCAACAACAATAGCATTGAACTCACCTCGGATAGCGTTACCAACTTGCTCTCCGTTAACCATCTTCTTAAACGTGCCGTTGATGTTAGCCTGAATGCGGCGGTTGCTTACTGTAGAAGTAGTGGCAAGCTTTTGTGCCAAGGCGCTTTGGCGGCGCTCTGTAGACACGCCGGTTTGTCCTGTAAAAATTGAAACATTGTTACTCATTATAAGATTTCCTATTTCTTAGTTGGTTTACGTATAGAGACAGCATACTTACGGTCTGATTGCAGTCCGATAGGCAGTGCGTCGGGGTTTTCTTCGAGAAACTCTTTCATGTGGGCGTTATGAATTCGTTTCTCTAGTAGATGATAAGCATCGTTTTCTGCGATGAACTTATACATTTGGTCCCAATCGCTAGTCCAGTAGGAGGAATAAACCCTGCGGGTCAGCGTACCAAAGGGAGTCTTTATGCTATCTATATCTTCCTTGGAACATAGGTCTAGCATGCTGGCACTAACGAGTGCCTGTTTTTCTTTTAGTGCTTTTATCTCGTCTTCTTTTGCTTGGATGGCTTCGCGTAGTTTTATGTACGCTGCCACCATCTTTCCTGCTGTTTTGTCTTCCATTGCTCCTTCCTTCCAATAAGGGGGATAGAGAGAATACCATTTGGATAGACAATGTCAACAGTTATTCTATTTCTTTTCTATAAAGTTCTACAATCTTGTTGTGGTTAAGAACATTGTTTTTCAGCATCGCGTACAGCCTAGCCTCAACCTCACTACCTTGTATGTGCACGATGGTCATACTGTGCTTTTGCCCCGGCCTGTCTATACGGGCATTGGCTTGCAAGTAAGTTTCTACGCTAGTTACAGGGGCGTACCAAATTATAGTATCCGCCGCTGTCAGGGTAAGTCCGTGCGATGCAGCTTGTGGTTGTATGATAAGTACTTGCGGGTCAGCTTTGGTTTGGAAGTCTTTGAAAATTTTACTGCGGTTGTTTAACGTAACCTTACCCGAGATGATTTCCGACGGTATTTTGTTCTTGTTTAGAAAGTCCTTTAGCAAATCTATCGTGTGCGTAAAAGGAACAAAAACCAATACTTTATGCGGAGCTTCGTTGATAACCTCAAGTACTACATTAAGTCTATTCTTCACATCGAACTGCACAACTTCTCTATCGTCCGAGTAGACCGCACCTCCTGATATTTGCAGCAACTTATTTAAGTTAGTAGCGGCGTTTACAGAAGTTATCTGCTCACCTGCTGCCTGCATAGTCATTTGTTTTTTAAGGAGTTTATAATACTTTTCTTGCTGCGCAGTAAGCGGGGCTTCTCTTTCTACAGAAACAACAGACGGCAAGTCTAGGCACTGATCTTTCTCAAACCTAATTGCAGGCTGCAATACTTTATGCACAATCTTGTCCGCATTAGGCTTAGGACGCCAGATGTGCTGCGCCACCTTATACATGACTGCATCACGGTAGGGAGTGTAATACTTAGGTACTCGGTGTGGGCTTACTAACTTAGCTAAGCCGTAGGCATCTAGAGGAGATTGCGCTGCCGGTGTACCAGTTAGCATCCACAACCTGTCAATTCCTTTACACAAATCCCGCATTACTTTCCATCTATTGGTTTGCGAGTTCTTGTATGCGTTAGCCTCGTCCACTACGATGAGATCGAAGTTGCCTCGCAAGATCGTGTCTTTCACCACGGCAACGCCGTCGAAGTTTATTACGACAAACTCAGAACCGGCGTTGATTATCTTCTCTCTTGTAGTAGCGGAGCCATGTGCAACTGAACAACTACGGTGCATGGCGAACTTAAATAAGTCTTCTTGCCAAGCGGACTTCATAATAGAAAGCGGGCACACGACAAGCACGCGCTTCACCAAGCCCAGTTTCATGAGGTAGTCTACTGCCCAGATAACCGATGCCGTCTTTCCCGTACCTGCCTCGTTAAAACAGAACGCTTTCTTGTACAGGCTTAGGAATGATGCGGTTTCTTTCTGGTGGTCAAAGGGCGTTAGCTTGCCAGTCCATTCGTAGTCTCTAAGCATAGGAGACGGCACTTCTTTAGCGCCTAACTCAGCAAGAGCAGAAGCTTCTTCATACTCCCACTTAACCGCTAGCTCTACAAAACCGTCCTTTTCACCGACTCGTTTGCAGTTCTTTATTTTATCCGTGACTAACTCTGGGCGCCGAGTCTTGAGAACTAGCGCCTTATCTTTAACTATTCTCATGCTTTAGACGTCTTCTTGCGCTCACGCTTACTGGTTTCAGATACAAGGTTGCCCTTGGAATCTCGCTTGAAGGAACGGTTGCGGCTCGCTGTCTCTACCTTAGTGCCGTCAGAGTTTTTACCACCCTTGTCCATAGCCTTCTTATGCGCTACGTCCTTGCCGTCACCTTTACTTACTTTACCTTCTCGCTCAGCTTTGCGGCGGGCAGCGTTGCGCTCAGCGCGTTTTTTCTTTTGCTCTTCGGTGCCTTGGTACTTAGCGTACTCGGCTTTGTAATCTCTTTGCTTAGCCATATCATCGTTTCCTGTTGTGTTCACACTTAGTTACCGGACACCATCCACACAGAGGGCCGCTAATTGCATTCCATACACCAGACTCCTGTGCTACTTCTAGCCGTTCTAGGTCCGGTTCAAATGCACCAAAGTACTCTTCCTTCTTTTCTACTACGTGTTCTTTCTGTATAAACTCTTTACTAACCACAAAGGCTAGAGCGGATTTAATTTTCTTAAGCTCTGGGAAGTGGGTGAACAGCCCGGCAGCTACAGCGTCTAGCTGCTTAGTATCCGCGTACTTCGCATTCTTGCTTGTCTTGTAGTCTATAGAATGTGCGGTATCTCCGTTTATTATTACGAGGTCTGCTATACCACGCCACCACACATTATCGGCAAAGAAATCTACAGGTTCGTACCCGTCCTCAGTTTTAGCGACGCCCAACTTTAATTCGCAAAGTTTCTCGCCTTCTATTTTGTTTAGTGCATCTAATACGCCGTTTATAAATGCGTACTTTTTAGGTACCTGTACCCCGTCCCGTATAAATTCTTCCGCTACCCTATGCACTTCTTGCCCGTATACAGTAGCTGTGCTGCCTTGGTCTTTAACATCCTTGATGATTCGTAAATGGTAGTATTTCTTGGGACATTGTTTGAACGTGTTTAAACTGCTGTAAGACCAAGCTGTCATAGGAGACCTTTCTCTTTTAGAATTTCATAGTTAGCCACGTGCGCATCTTCTATTTCTTGTTTGCTTTGCCCGTAGTGCGGTACAGCTAAGTGTTCACTTACTAGTGCGGCGTTAACTGAAGTTTTGTCGCTCAACATTATAACACCGAAGTATCCGAACTCGTCTTTCTCTCGGATAATTAGTTTGTACGTTCCTCCGACGTGCAGTGTCTCCTCGACAAACTCCTTTGCCAAGAATTTGGCAGATTTCTCTTCTGCATCTCTCGCGCAGCACTCTGGAATATCAATACCATAAAGATATATGCGCTGGTTGCAGCGCCAAGTATCAAAGCCAAGATCAATATCAACATCTAATGTATCTCCAAAAACAACACGAACGATCTTACAGTCGTATTCGTACATTAAAAAATTCTCCAAAGCATGTAAGTGCCATCTCTTTGCTTGCGCATTGTAGCTAGCATATTGTGGCGACTGAATAACATCTGTACTGCTTTGGCGTCGTTTAAGGTTTTTACAACAACAGATTGTCCCTTTTTCATCGTAAGCAAAGGGTCAAATTTAGATTCTGGTCCCGTCTTTCGCTCGGGGATAGGGACGTCGTTAAGTATTTTAAACTTCATTTATTTTCTCCCTTTGCACGCGTTTAATTTTCCCCTCTACATCTAAGTCTGTGTAAGCGTTGCGCGGGCACTGGGTTATTTTCCCGCCTTTGGCTAAATATTCTTCTATCTGCTTTGCTATCTCTTTGCGCTGTTCTTCTTTTTGTTCTGGGGTTAAAACATTAATCCATGTCGTGGTCACTAGTTAATACCTGTATAAAACACATGCCTGTGTATCTTGGTTGTAACTTCTCCAGTGTAAGCCCATTCAGGAAACACCTTTATACTATGGTAATGGGTCGCGCCATCTGTAATATCAGGTACGAACCCACTCAAGTGCGCAATGTATAACGCGTTAAACCATGCCTGTTTATTCTTCGGGTCGTCCGATTTACCGTCACAATAAAAACTAAACTGGCACTTGTTTCTTATGGGCACACCATTCCAGTAGTACCCTTGCTTAACCACGTCACACGCATTATCTGGGTAACGTGGGTCTTCAATTCTGTTTTTGATTACATGGGCTACCGCAATTTGTCCTGCTGTCGGCTCGCCCCTTGCTTCAAAGTACACCGCCATAGCGACGCACATAAGAGCAGGGGTAATCATCTGAAAAACCTTTTGGTTTTTAAACACCGTATAGTTTTTGCTGCTCGTACACGGGTTTCATGGTCGAAAGAATCCCATCTCGCCTCTAGCAATGCGATACTAAACGCCCGCTTAGTTACATCGAATATCTTTGCTACTTTTTCTACGTCATCCGGTTTAACATAATGCTGCTTAGCTATTTGCTGTAGATTAACAAACATAATCTATTCCTCCTCTTCGTCCCTATGGCAGGCTCTGTCATGAGAACAAATTAAACAGTTATCAAAAGCGTCGTAATAAGGTCTACGACATATCTTCGAAGGCGAAGCTTTGTTGCACTCGCATTTCTCTGGCATGGATAAACTACCCTCAAGTGTTTCAGTGGAGTAAGACATCTTCTACCTCATATTCATAGTTAACACATTTAGTGTTGGTGGAAAATATTGCTGCTCCGTTACGCATGTGAAACCGCAATGCTGTATCCGTATGGGGCGACATAGTTATTACTGCGTCTATCTCTGGGTGCATTATAGGTGCCGCTTCTAATAGGTTGTTGATTAATTTCTTTCCGTGTCCTTTCTGGTATGACCATATTGAGTAGGGGCACAATACCGTACCAAGTGCCCCATGTAGTTCTTCACGTTCTTTAAGCTCTTCTTCAATCTGTTCGAGATTACCCATAGCAATAAGTTTTAACTGGTACTCATCTTGCGGCACAAACTTACAGATGATTGTGCAAACAACTGCGGCTATCTCCCCCGTCTCGTCGTTTACTTCTGCGTACACATGGAACGGGTCTTCAAACCGCACACTGTTGTCCTCAAATAACTTCGCTCGCACAGGGTCGTCGTCAATCAAATACAGATGGTCTGCGGCGTTACACTTTATCAGCATCTTCGAACTCCTGAAGTATGGCTTCTAGCTTTTCCACCGCTTCGCTTGCACGTTGTAGCATAGCCATAATCTCTTCGGCGTCAGTACCATCTACTTCTATTGTTATTTTCATTTGACGTTATGTATCTCGATTAGCAGGTCGATGCAATGTTTAGCTTTCTCTAAGTCCGCTAAGGGTTGCCCTTTCAACTTCCATCTAGTTATATACTTTACTACGTTACCTTCTAGTAGTGACAAGCCGTTCTTCTCTGCATACTCAGCAGGTTGGATAGTCATGTTCTTATAATGCGTCCCGCCCGTTTGTTTCTGTAGGGCTGTCTCCTTCGGCAGTGGGTCGGTCGGCTTCGCCATTTGTGCGTATATCATTCTCTTCTTCCTTCTGTTTTGGTTTCTCAAAGATTTTTGCCCAGTTCTCCCCGAAGTCTTTAGCAGGGATAAGCAGGGGTCTACGTCTGCTACCTTTACCACTCATGTGTTTCCCTTTTAGTTTCGTACTTGCCGATAATATCCCCCGCATCTAACCAAATGCTCAGGGCTTTTAATAGGTTTTCTTTTCTGGTTCTTAGCTTTTTTACTTTTTCTTTGCGTTCTGCTTTTATCCTAATAGAGTTCTTTCGCCACGAGGATATTGTCTTGTGGGACAAAAAGAATTTTAACCGTTGCATAACCGTGGGGCGCTTCAACGTTTCGGCAAGGTCTAACTCAATCTTTTCTATAGTTTTTAATACCTCTGCCCTAGTAGTCATTTGCTTTTCCCAATTTAAGTTCTTGTATTGTCTGGTGTAGTATCTCCAACCCTTGGAGGAGTCGTTCGTTCTCTTCTGCCTGACGTTTAAGTTTCTCTTTAGTACGCTCTGAAAGTGCGGCAAAATGTGAAGGTTTCATAAAAGGCTCAAATAAATCTCTGTTGAAAGGCGCTCCTAGTTTTCTAAGCGCTTTCTTTTGTATCTGTCCAACTCTGTTACGCGAAACTCCAAGTAATTCTCCTATTGCCTCTAATGAGCGAGGTTCTTCATCTCTTAACCCAAAACTCAAAGCTATTACTTTTTGTTCCCTATCGTTCAAAAGCTTAGACACGAGGTAGTCCACACCTTGCGTAACTTCTTGTTCTATAAGAACTACGGAGGGATCATCTGTCTCTAACATCCTCGAAGGTAATAGTTCGTGCTTGTTCTTTTCCGTAACTACAATGTTTTTGTCTAGCGCGTTTTCTAAATGCTCTGCTGGAAATAGGTCTTCAATGTCGCAATAAAAGAAGTCGCATAGTTTCTTAGCTAATTCCTTTAGCTCCCCCTTCTTTGTATATGGGGGGTTAGTTAGGTTTAAATAATATCCTACGGCAGAGGGGTTTGAACCTATAGCCCTAGCTAACTGCGCAGCATTTTCAATCCCGTATTCCTTCATCTTAGTAAACAGGTAGTTATTTTTTATTTTTATTTCTAGCCTATAATCTTTCATAGTATCCCCCTTAAAAGTCAGGCTCTATGTATTGGTCAATCATCGCGCACCATTGCCTGTAAGTGCAACGTGTTAGGCAGTCAATGAGTATCTCGCCCTCGCCTTCTGTGAAGTAGAAATACCCATCTCCTTTAGCAAGCAACGTATCCGTGCTTGAGTTCTTTGCCTGTATGTAGGCGTTTAAAGAATCAATAGTCGTCATCTATCGAGTCTTCTTGGTCTGCTAGGTACTCTTGACGCGCTCGCTCTCTGTCGTACGGGTCTTCGTAATCTTCTTCTAGCGTAGTTAGGTACCTATCTAAGTCCACGATCACTGGGTCTTTATCATTCATAATTATCTCCTTAGTAGAAGCCCGTAGCGTGGGCTAGCCGGTGTACACACAAGCTGGAGGACCTTCCTTCCGTGCGAAAAGAGGGCTAATATGCTTGTTATACACTGCGGGTGTTTTCTGGCTATGAACAAACCTACCCACCGCCCGCTGGGGTAACAACACTCCACTAACATTCTCCGTATGAAGCTCCGAACCCGCCTTCACAGTCCAAGGGTAAGCCCTCTGCCCATTCTGGCGTCTGCTTCATGCAGTGGTATATATAGTCCATAGCTTCTTCAGCTTCTTGTTCGGGGGCTATACAGCCTACCGCATCGTGCACGGTCATGACCACCTTGAGTTTCTTGTTTATCAACAACAAGTGATGCCCGATTATGAGTCTAGCAAGGGCTTGGCATAGGTTCTCCACCACCTTCCCACCATAGATACGGTTGGGTATAACTGCCCTACCCCTCTTGGTATCGTAGACTAGCTCCTTCCTACCAGTCTCCTCGTCTACACGTTGGCGCAGGTTGGGGTACTGTATATATAGACCGTTGGGCAGTCTTATACCCCGTTTGCCTTCCACCTTGAGCAAGCTCCCTCTACCTAGTGTTACGGTTTGATCTCTTACCATAGCGGTAAGTGCGTCGTTGCAGGTTTGCCACAACCGTGTGATAGCAGGGTTAGCCCCTCTGTATATGCGTATAATCCTTTCACACTCATCTTGGGCAAGCTCTACCCCCATAGACTTCAGTTGGGCTTGGAACTTCGCAGCTCCCATGCCATAGCCACACCCCAAGATCGTCGTCTTACCTATGAACCGCTCGTCCTTATTGATCTCGTCCTCTGGCTTACCGTATATAGAGGAAGCCATAACCTTGTACACATCCTCACCTCGGGCAAACGTACCCACCAGATTATCTTGTTCTGCGAGCCATGCCAAGGTTCTTGCTTCAATTTGTGAGGAGTCACAATCTAAAAACACATAGCCGTGTGGGGCTAGCATAGCGTTCTTGAGTATCGAGCCTCGGGGTAGGTTCTGCATGTTTATCTTGTCGTCGCCTCCCCACCTGCCTGTGTGAGCAGCGTAGTAACGTAAAGGTATCGGGAGCGTGCCTCGATTACCGATGTTGATAAACCGTTCTGTCCGAGTTTCCTCAATTGTGGATTTTACCCCTAAACGTGCACTAACAAGTATCTGAACTATGGGGTTTTCGTGCTCTTTAAGTGCTTGGAACGCCTCGTCTGTCTTTGCAAAGGCTAGCGTCTCCTTACCTGTGGTAAGACTGACCTTAGTGGGGGGAACCACACCTTGCTCTTTGAGTAGCTCGGCAAACTGCGGGTTACTCATTATCTGTTCGCGTGTTACCTCAGCCTTACCTAACCACTCTGCCTTCTTCTCCTTGAGTTCTTCTAGATGACTCTCTAATAAGAAGGAGCCTACTTCTAGCACTGGCTCAGTAAACATTCTTAGGGTCAGGTCAATAAGCTTGAGTTCCTCTACGGGAAACCCTTCAGCCATCAGGCACTTAAACAACTTATAAGTAATAGCCGTATCGTTCTTACAGTACCCTGCGTACGCATCTAGCTCTTCTTCTGTAAAATCCACACGGCGTTTGCCCAAAGCATTGAGAACCTCTGTGCCTTTCTTACCGATGCCGTAATACTCAGTGAGTGCCTTTAGGCTACCGCCTACTTGAGTGCCATGTATTGCCCGAGCCATCGACAGCGTGTCCGCAATCCGAGCAGGCTTTATGTCAAAACGCCAACTCAGAATAGCCATATCAAACATAGCATTGTGCGCAACAGTTAAAGAGTTTTCCCAATCAAACTGCTCTAAAAATTCCCGCGTTTCTTTTTCGTTTCCTGAGAACCATGTGCTAGAACTACTACTACTATCATCAATCTGAACGGAAACTCCGATGACTTCGAACTGTTCGTCCCGTATGTACTCTTCAGTCGTGAGTTTAGACAGGCTGTAAGCTCGGTCGTAGTAGGTCTCAAAGTCCAGAGTTATTACTTTCATTACAACCAACCCACGAGCGTAAGACCTTTGTGCTGGACTATTGAAAGTACGGGCAAGTCCTCACAAGTCTCACAACTAAATGTTATGGTTAACCCATCTCTTCTATCGCTTGGGTTGCCGTGCAATTCTGGTGTAACAAAACAACCGCCGTCCTTCATAGCAGATGTATACAGTCCCTTCTGCGCATCTTCTTCTCTGAACCAAGAGTCCACACGTTCTTGGTGTAAGTTCTCACCCCCACATGCGGGGCACTCTAATATACTGCCGTCTGCTACCATCATCGCGTCATCAAATTTTAAGGGTTGCATTTATAAAATCCTCTATCTCGTTTATATTGTTTTCGTTTATAACAAAGGCAGTGCCTCCCGCTTTGCGGATAGCAGCTATCTCCATCTCTTGTAGCGCAGTGGTCTTACCTTTGCCTGCCTTGCACTCGACAGCGAGAAAGCTACCGTTAAAGCAACAAATAATATCTGGTACGCCGCTGCGTCCCATGCCAAACGTAGTGGGGAAAAAATAATAAATGCCATGAAACTTAAGAATCTTCACGACTTTATCTTTGACTTTCTTTTCTGGGGTATTTGCCATGGGGGTATTATGGCGTAGAGGGTTTACAGTGTCAATACTTTTTTCGGGGCGAAAAAAAGCCCCGCACGAGGCGAGGCTTTGGGGGGAAGAGTTTAGTTTAAACTAAACTGGTTGGCGGTTTACACATAAGTAACTTTCTACAGCTACCGTTGAATCAGATAATTTAATCCCTACGTTGGGTATGAACTCTCTGTGTGAAGCTAACTTCAGCAGTCCTATCTGTGCTCTATACTCAGGGGGAACTTCTTCGGCTCGTTCAACAGGGGCATTGACAATACCTTCTGGAGTGGAACGCTTAACCAAATACCCTGTTGGGGTTTTTAATAGCACAGCGCATTCAGACATATTTAACAAGGTACAATGATCGAAGTACTGCAATGCTTGAGCCTCTATTGCGCTTAGCTTATCTTCTGGTAGAGCGAGCAGGGAGTAAAGTTCCTGACGCCTCTCCTGGGTAGCTGTTTGGAAGAAGTTATACAGAGGTTCCTCCATTACATCGCGCAATTTTCCTAACGTCTGGTTGTAAGCATGTCCCGTCACGTTACGAAATCTATTAGAATAAATATTCATCAGTTCTTCGCTTGTGCTTGGTCTAAAGTATTTTGCAAACATCTTTACTGCTTTGCTTAGCTCAGCGGTCTTAGCTTTCCTGTTGCGTTTGTCTGTCATACGAGGAGACCGTAGGACCAACACCATCCGATTATATTGACCTATAAAATCTACCTCGACTGTGCCGACTTGGTGCCCGTACACGTCAGTTACATCTACTCTTCTAGCACCCCATACTTCAAAGGTTAAGTTGGGGAAAGCGTGAGCTACGCGGTCTATAAAATTATAAAGCAAGTCGTGTGTCAGTTTGTCTGCGGCTGCAACGCCAAAAACTTTCTTCCTGTCATGTTCGCGAGTGAATACGTTTTGCATGTCTGCCTCCTACCAATCGAATTGTTTAAGAATGGAATCAACCTTAGTCTTCATATCCTCACGAATAGCGGGTGATTCTTTTATCACATCAATGTCTGCGCCTGTTATTGTACGTTCTAACATAACCCTAGCTCGTTCCAATTCTGGATCGTTGGTTATGTTAAGATGTGTAAGAATGTCACACAGGTCTTTCGGGTTACTGACGAAGCTGTCGTAGAATCTCTTCTGCTTATCGTCGTCTGTCTCGGTCAGCTTCTCACTCATACCCACTAACATCTTGTGCATTCTGTGCCACGCAGTGTCCATCGCATGCTTGGTCTTCTCTTGGTTCTCTGCGTCTAACGAAGCTCGCAGCTCTTCCATGTCCTCAGCGGGCAGGTCTAGGTACAAGTGCCCGCTGTCAGGTACAGCTTTGATGGTTAACTTCCAGTCATACTTACTGTAAACCTCGTCAACCGATGGGTAATCGTCTGGGTTGTACATGGCTCCCAAATAGTTAGCCGCCGTTTGCTTCAGCTCTTCGTAGTGGTCACAGATATAATCGCGGCGCCGCCAGAACTCGTCACGCTTACCATTGAAGTCTGACTTGAATGGCAGCAACAGACTGGTAGTTAGAAGTCTATCCCCCATGTCGTCCCAAGGTAACGTGCGTATGGTGTACTCGTTACGAGAGTTGTTGGCGAACTTGTTTAGTTGGCTTACATGAGTAGAGCCAACCATAGTGTCCTTGATGTACTTGCCTGCTTTCTTGTCTGCACCAGTGGCAACGGAAACATTCTCGCTCTGGTGCTTGTCTACTTTCCTACCTGTCCAAGTGGAAATACTAAGACGTACTAATACTGCGCTTGATGAAATGCTCATAATCTTTCTCCATAAAATTTGAATAGGAGTTTAGTCAAAACTAAACTCCGTTGGTTTGTTGTTACTTCTTGCGCCCTGCTAGCTTAGCTACCGCGAGTGTCGCATCGGATATAACCTGTACCGACTGCATGCTAGACTCAACGTCTTGCTCAAAAGCGTGGTAGGTGTAAAACGAATCACCTCCGTCCTCACCCCTGTTGTACTCTTTACTGAACATCAGACACCCAGAAAGCAACTCGGTTATGCTCTTCAGCTTGTCTGCATCTACTACATACTTGTTGTCGTTCACGTCTATTATGAAGTTCATAGTCTTCGCTCCAGTTTGATTGTCTTGCCCACAGGGGCAACGATGTCATTGTGATTGTTGTGTATAGCCCACAGCACAGGGCAGTCCCATCTGCCCCACCCCATTACCTCACCGTCAGTCAGCACGACGGCTGCATCAGGCTTGATCTTATTCTCGCGTAGATAGTCAGCTACACAGGTCGGGTCTGTACCGCCTCCACCATGAGGTCTAGTCAGAGTGCGCCAGTTCTTGAAGGTGCTGCTTGTATACTCCTCGTGCGCACATACGGAACCGTCCCAGTAGATCAGGTGTATCTTCGCCACATCTAGCTGTTGGGCTAGCCCCTCGATCTCAGACATACATATCTCGAACGAGTTATCGAAGAACATCGAGCCAGATACATCAGGCGCAACTACTAGCTCCTTAACACAGTTGCCACGCAAGATAGGTAACACAATTCTAGAAGTGACCCATGCCCTACGGTCTATGCGAGCGAAGCTAGCCTTGATAGGTTTAGTACACGCCGCTCGGATAAAGTGTTTCATCTGCTCAACCCAATCTACTTGCGGTGCAAGCAACGAGCCTAGATCGAACGCACCACCAGACGTACCCTTACCTGCTTTCTTCGCAGCCATGAGACCTTGGCGTATCGCGCTACCAATATCAGCTTTGAGTTCTTCCTTCTCCTCGGCTGTCATACCCTTAGCGCCTTCCCAGTCGTGGTCATCTAAGCTGCTACCTCCACCACCTTCGCCGTCACCCTCGTCATCATCCTGCGACTTCTCGGCGTACAAGATTTCAAATATCTTCTTGATCGGCATGTCAGTGAACCGTTTGTCGTAGCAACCTATCGGGTTACCCTGCTCGTCACGAGGCATAGCTACAATCTCCTCGTGTGGGTCAGCCGCTACTATGTTGAGGTTTATCCAGTGGTCCATAGCCTCGTTCGCTGTGCGTGGGCATAGCCTTCTCAGTGGCTCGTATATCTCAAGATGCCTACCCGCCTTGTGACCGTTCTCGTGCAAGTTGATGAACCCTGCACCCTTGTCACCCCACTGAAAGATAAAGTCAGGGTTGTACTTCTCGTCCCTGCCGTTGGTGCATGCAGTGGGTATATCTCGGGTGAACTCCCTCTTGCCTGTCATCATGAGCGGACCAAGCTCGATAAACTTCTCACTGCGCATGATCTCGATGCGCTTGCGCTTGAAGGCTCGTTCCCTCTGGTCATCTGTCGTGTACATAATCTCTCTCCTATTACAGTAAGTCTTGGTTGCGAGCAGCCCACTCGGCGAACGCACGTGAGGTAAAGGCAAGCCTACGCTTGGCATCGGTAGAGTTCGGACCTGCTAGGCTCACACCAAATAGCACTTGGAACTCTTCAGTGTCATACCCTGCGTCCTTCCTGCTTATGTAGGTCATGAACGAATCGAGGTCTTCCTTGTCTTTGATGTGCTCCACTGCACTGAACACCAGTACCGCACACGCACCCACATTCGGAGGTAGTGGCGCTGTTCTAGGGTGAGCTTTGATCTCACTCCAAGGGGTCATGCTCTCGTGGTGTTTGATGAAGTGCATCAGTGACTCAGCCGCAGCCGCACCTATCGTACCCCTCAACGCAACAAGCAACGCATTGCGACTGTACAGGTGGCGAACCTTCACTAAGTTACTAGCCAGCTCTAGCGTTCTTGGCGTTACCACAGAACCTTGTCCCACAATGGACGGGTTAAAAATGTATGGGTTGTTCTGCTGTCCTGCATCCAAGTAAGAAGCGAGGCAGTCGGGTGTACGATTCACCCAAGCCATAACAATGGGGTCGATGCCGTTAGCCGCTGCCCAGAGCAACCACTCCTCATAGTCAGGCTTGCATATCTCTATCGTAGTAATGCGCATCTTGCTGTGTGCTTTGAGGCTGTCACCTACACCATCAGACTCAAGGTTGCCTGTCATGAACACGATGCTACCTTCAGGCAGTGGTGTGTCACCGAGGCGTGGGTCTTTCACTTCGAGCAGTGGGTGCAGTGTGTTCTTCGCCTCGTCCGAACCCTTGGTGAATTCGTCAAGGCAGATAATGACAGGCTTGCCCTTGTGCAGTTGGAAACGAGCGTTGGGATAATACTTAAGCGTCTGCGTCTCCATGTCGGGTATCGGGATAGCGCCGTCACCAATGCCCATGTTGGGTACATCAATGATCGCATAGGGATAACCTGTGATGCGTGATAGTTCCGCCACGATGCTAGTCTTGCCTACACCTGGCTCTCCTACCAGACGGAATTTATTCTGGGCTGCCGCTGAAATCAAAGCAGGAGCCTCTGTTAGAGTTACTGTTGAGCGTTCTTGCATAATAGTTGAGTTCATAATTTTATTTCCATTAGTTAGTTGGTTGTTACGGTTAATCGAGTTTAGTCAAAACTAAACTGCTATCTTACATACTTAGCGTTTGGATTCGGTTTGTACTCACCTCGCGGTAGCTCCACCTCGTAGAACACAGCATCGGCATAGCCGTACTTGAGCACCTCGTCTACTAGCTTAATTACCCGCTGCGGCATGTAGTAGTAAGCCTGCTGCCACCTACCAGAGGACGAGCCGTCCCACCTTGACTCCATAGTCATCAGGGCGAACGCCTCTAGCGCATCTGCCCAATCCTCGATGTTGTCCTCGCGCATGATGCTACACAGCGTGTCTGCATTTCTGGAGTTAGGAAAGTTCCCTCGGTCAACAGCACCCAGAGTTAGCAAGCCTTTCAGGCGCTCGCACCGCTCCCTGAAGTCAACCACGCCAATCTGCGCATCGGGGTGATAAGCTACCTTCACCATAGACTGAACGTACTTCCTGAATGGCGCATTGAGTTTGCGCACCTCGTTCATAGCCTTGCGGTTAACCCTGTGAACCACGCATAGACCGTCGTTCAGCGGTATGCTGTCTGGGTCGAGGTACAGAGAGCCTTCCCACACATACTTCTTGTTGCCGTTTTTGTTATACAGCATCTTGCCGTCACTCTGAGGCGCGTTTGTTACCCATGTGTGAGGGTCGAGCAGCGCATCTATGAACATGATCGTGCTCTGGGTAGCCCACCCACCAGTAGCCAACTTACTACTACCGTCTTCATAGAAGGTCACACAGTCCGTATCATACAGCCTGCACATTATCGCCATGCCCACGTTACCCATTGGACTAGTGACGTTGCGTTCCCTGCGTATCGTCATGTGAGTGAGGGCGCGTTTGCCGATTGGTTTAATGCCTGCGTTCCTACCGTTACCCCTGATCGGCTCAATACGCCGCTCGTAAATGTCGGCTTGCTTGTAACTAACAAGACGAGGCATGCTATCTGTACTTATATGGAAGCCCATGTTGCACCTCTCTCGTTTTCTCGGTTTGTCTCGTTTCGACGTCTCGCAGTAACCGTCTTGATCTCACGCAGTGTTCGCTCTGACTCTTCAAGGTTTGCCACTGCCTGCGCTATGTTCCTGCGGCGAGACAACAGACGGTCATCAAAATAGGGCGCTTGGTCTTGCAGTTGTGCGTCCATGTAGTTCAGCATTTCTCTGAGTTCATACAGTGTATATTCCATCGTCATTCTCCTGTTGGTTGATGTTGGTACGGTTGAGTTTAGTTTTGACTAAACTGCTTGGTGCTGTTTGCTCTTCCAAGTAGGCATGCAATCTGCGCCTACCCATGGGTGTCATCTGGTTGTACAGGACAGCTACGCACTTCAAGTTGCCGTCCCAGTCACGCCACTGTTTCTTACCTTGGTTCATACCTCGTCCTCCTTGTGTATGCTTTCTGTAAAGCAAGAAACATCTGTCTCAGCGATTGGAGGCTCGCCGTTCTCGAACAGCTCAACGATCTTCTCTCGCGCCTCATCGTAGGACTCAGCTTCCACCACATACTTATGGGCAGTTAATACCATTACCGCACCTTTCCATTTATTCATAAAAATTACCCCTTAGAATAAGAACGTGAGTAAACAGAGGGCATAAATACCCACAAAGAAACCCAAGCAGAACAATGCGCGCCCTGCCCACACCCAACCAGACACAGGCTCTTCCCACTTATACATCTCGTGCGGGTCGTGAATGTTGGGTTTGTACACCTCGCCTACTGCATGGTTCGGCTTGATGTTGTTGGTTTGCGCCATACGCTCGGCAAGACGCTCGTATACCTTGTCCTTACCTTCAGCCATCTTTCGCATTTCTTCGTTCATAAAGTTCTCCAATGTTACGTTTTTGATAAACGAGTTTAGTTTTGACTAAACTCAGGGTCGCTTGCGGGGAATAAAAATTTCCCAACCAACGAATAACAATTATAGCATACTTACTATACAATGTCAAGTGGTTGTTACAAAAATAAATAAAATAATTTTGAGTGTTATGGAAGGAGAGGCAGGGGGGCAATGTTACGTTTTGGGGGCAATGTTACGTTTTAAAATGGTTTTGTAACAATAAATGTAACAATGCAAGGTCCTTGTATTTACTGTGCTGCGTTACGTTTTTCCCTATTATTGTTATATTGTTATAAAAAATAGTATATATATATAGACCCCTGCGTTTTTTGTAACAGTGCAGAGGGGTTTGTTTTGTTACGGGGTAAGAGGGATTCTTTCCCCTGCATACTACTTTTAAAACGTAACAATATAACATTAGGGGAAACCCTGGTATTATCATACACTTACATTGTTTATCTAATGTTACATATTAGTTTTAAGCCTGAAAAAACGTAACATTACCCCAGTTTAGCCAAAACTAAACTCCGAACTGCTTGAACTACTATCATGACTCGCGGTTTGTATTGTTATGTTTTTACAATGTTATAAAAGTGTTATGGTGGAACAGCCAGGGGTAACCAAACTACTAGCTACCAAAACTACTATCATCACACAGTGATGATG
>Ga0196899_1000180_pt1 | contig 33414 bp, 66 predicted proteins | sample VirMetDEL_Sep_01_FD_169095 | JGI IMG/M metagenome (GOLD analysis project Ga0196899, IMG submission 169095) | Aqueous microbial communities from the Delaware River and Bay under freshwater to marine salinity gradient to study organic matter... | ecosystem: Environmental > Aquatic > Marine >... | reverse complement strand
CAAATGGATTCTATTTAGACTTTGAAAACTCTGGTAGTCTAGGTGCAGATGTATCTGGTAATGGAAATAACTTTACTGTAAATAATTTAACTTCTGGAGATCAAGCTACTGATACTTGTACTAATAACTTTTGTTTATTAAATCCTTTAGATAAAATTGGTGCGCCATCATTAGGACAAGCAAATACAAATGTTGGTTTAACAGCAAATGATTTAATTACAGGAAATTTTTTTGTATCATCAGGAAAATGGTATTATGAAGTAGAATTAAATAGTGGTACTGAATCATTTATTGGTTGGTTAAGACCAGATGTATCAACTTATACAGGAAACACATTTCAACAAGCTGGAAGTTTAGTTTATTATTCTGGGAATGGTAATAGATATAAAGATGGAGATGGTGGTGCTTCTTATGGTGCATCTTATTCAAGTGGTGATATTATTGGTTGTGCTTTAAATTTAGATGATAATGAAGTTACTTGGTATAAAAATGGAACTACACAAGGCACTATTTCTATAACTGATGGAAATTATGTTCCTTGTTTTGCAAGTGGTGGTGCTTCTCCTGTATTTGTTGTCAATTTTGGTGGAGTAGAATCTTTTACAATCTCATCTGGAAATAGTGATGGTAATGGCTATGGAAACTTTGAATATGCAGTACCTAGTGGATATTATGCACTTAATTCTAAAAACTTAGCGGAGTATGGATAATGGCTTACACAACAATAGATAAACCAACAGATTATTTTAATACTGTTTTATGGACAGGAAATGGTGCTGATGACAGGAATATAACAGGTGTTGGATTTCAGCCAGATTTGGTATGGTTAAAAGAAAGAACTAATACTTCTTTTCATTTATTAGCAAATTCAATTATTGGTGCAACTCCTCATTTATTTAGTAATGAAAATCTTGCAGAAATAACAGATACTACGAATAGATTACAAGCATTTCAATCAGATGGATTTCAAGTAGGTTCTGACGGAACTGTTAATCAAAACTCAGAAACTTATGTAGCATGGAACTGGTTAGCTGGTGGCACAGCATCATCAAACACAGATGGAAGCATAACAAGTTCTGTATCTGCTAACACTACTGCTGGATTTAGTATTGTGTCTTGGACAGGTACAGAAGCATCAGCCACTGTTGGACATGGACTTGGAGTTACTCCAGATGTAATGATATTAAAAAATAGAGTTGATGCTGTAGATTGGATTGTTTATCACAGTGCATTAGATTCTTCTCCTAAAGATTATTTTTTAAGATTAAATGAAGCAAATGCAAAAGGAGCATCATCTACAACTTTTGATGCAACTGCACCAACTTCAACTGTTTTTAGTGTAGGTAATAATAGTAATACCAATGGCTCTAGTGATGGTATGATAGCCTACTGCTTCGCAGAAAAAAAAGGTTATTCCAAAACAGGCTCATACACAGGGAATGGCAATAGTGATGGAACATTCGTTTATACAGGTTTTAAACCAGCAGTAATAATAGCAAAATTAAGTAGTGGCGTTTCTGATTGGAGAATTTATGATAATAAAAGACTTGGCTACAATGTAGATAATAACCCTATAAGAATTAATGATAGTAGAGCAGAAGAAACAGATGACAATATAGATTTTTTATCTAATGGTTTTAAATGGAGAACTACTGATGGTGCTTTAAATGGTTCTGGGTCAACATACATCTACATGGCATTTGCAGATTCTCCATTTGTTTCATCTACAAAAATTCCAACAACAGCGAGGTAATTATGCAGTTATCAAAACATTTTACACTAGAAGAATTTGAAAAAAGCCAAACTGCTACAAGAAAAGGTATTAAGAATAAAGCTGGTGCTGGAGAAATAAAAAACTTAGGCGATCTATGTTATGAAGTATTAGAGCCTGTAAGAATTAAATTTGATAAGCCTGTTACTATTACATCTGGTTATAGATCAGAAGAATTATGCGAAGCAATAGGCAGTAAAAAAACATCACAGCATACTACAGGAAACGCAACAGATTTTGAAATAGCTGGTGTCTCTAATCTTCAAGTAGCTTTATGGATTCAAAACAATTGCGACTTTGACCAGCTAATCTTGGAGTACTATACTGGAGAAGCTAATAGTGGTTGGATTCATGTATCATACAAAGATGGCTCAAATAGAAAACAAGTATTAACATTTGATGGCAAATCGTATAAAAATGGATTACCTGATGCAAAATGGTCAGGTGGAAAACTAACCAATTAAGGAGAATAAAATGGCTTACGGAAAAAAAAAGAAAAAAACAAAAATGAAATCCAAAATGGGTAAAAGAAGAAAGAAAATGTAATGACAAATGTAACTAGAATAGATCCTGATTTTACACCTGAGACTCATACAATTGGGTCCTCATCAGCGCAAAGTTCAGCTATTAATACCGGTTCAGGTAAAGTCAGAATTTCAGTTACAAGTCATGCTCATATAAAGTTTGGCAGTAATCCTACTGCTACCGAAGAAGATGTCTTGCTTCCACCAAATACAGTAGAAGTATTTAGTTTTATCTCAGGCGATAAAGTTGCATTTTTACATCATGGTGGAGGCAGTGGAGAAATAAACATCTGCGCAGTTGACTAATGGCTAAAAATCCTAAAACAACAGGCGAACATTTAATAAGTTTATATGGCCATGTTAAAGGATTAACTAGAGAAATAAATATAATTAAAACTAATCATCTTAAACATATGCATCAAGACATAGATAAGATTGATTCTAAATTAGATTCAAAATTTGATAGCTTAACAAATAAAATTTTATATGGAGTTGGTGCTATAGCAATTCTGTTTATTGCTCAGGTTCTTTACTTTCTTTCAAAATAATATACAAGGAATACTTGTATGAAAAATTCTAAAATCTTAGTCATTTCTGACATGCACATCCCATATCATCACAAAGATAGTTTCGCATTTCTTAAAGCTATAAAAAAAGAATTTAAACCTGATACTGTTGTTAATATTGGAGATAGTTTAGACTTTCATGCAATATCTATGCACGAACATAACCCTGATCTTTTTTCTGCAGGACATGAACTTCAACAAGCTAGAAAATATGTTAAAGAACTTGAGGGTATATTTCCTGAAGTTACAGAAGTAGATTCAAACCATTCTAGTTTAGTTTATAGACGAGCATTAAAGTTTGGAATGAGTAAAGAATTTTTAAAAGACTATGGAGATTTCTTAGGCACTAAAAAATGGAAGTGGATTGATGATCTAACACTTACAATGTCAAATGGACAAAGATGTTTTTTTACACATGGTAGAAGTGCAGATGTATTAAAAACTTCACAAGCAATGGGAATGAGTTGTGTTCAAGGTCATTATCATACAAAATTTGTAATATCTTGGTGGGCAAATCCTGATAACTTATTTTTTGGCATGAATGTGGGGTGCCTTATAAACCAAAAGAGCATGGCTTTTGCATATGCAAAAAATTTTAAAACTAGATTTATTATAGGTTGTGGAATCATACTAAATGGCATACCTAGACTATTACCGATGGTGCTAAATGCCAAAGGAGATTGGATAGGAGAGATAGTATGAAAAAAGGACGTTTAAACAGCCATAGAGCGACGGAGAGTGCCTTAGACACTCAAATAGGTGGTACACACTATAAAGGCAAGATTCAACCAATAGAGCTAATAGTTTCTCATAATTTAGACTTTATTGATGGTAATATTGTGAAATATGCAGTTAGGCAAAAAAAAGGCGAGAATCCTGCTGAACGATATGATAAGATAATTCATTACTGTAAATTAGCAAAGGAATTAAAATGTGGTTAAGTGCAATTAAACTTGCAATAAATGCTGGTAGTCATGTATATAAGCAACGACAAAAAACTAAGATGCTTATGGCAGATGCCGAAAGCAAACATGCAGAAAAATTAGCAAGTGGAGAACTCGAATATACAAAAGTTATTAAAAATGATCAGCAAAATTCGTGGAAAGATGAATTTGTATTATTGCTTGTTTCCGCTCCTATTCTTTTATTGGTGTGGAGTGTTTTTAGCGACGATCCAGACATTAAAATAAAGATAGATTTATTCTTTGGATATTTCCAAGAACTTCCGATGTGGTTCCAAATTTTATTCGTGTCAGTAGTTGGTGCAATTTATGGCATAAAAGGTACTGAATTAATTAAAAGAAAATAGTATAATACATCCATGAAAGTGGATGCAGTTATTACAGAATTAGAATTTCAATTAGAAACTCAAACAAGTCCGTACGGACATTATGTGGTTTTTAGATTTGTAGATGTTTTTCCATACTTCACAAAAGTAAATGAAATGATTTCTGAAATAGAAAAAAGACAAGATGTTTATTTAGTTAACTATGAAATGACATACACAGGAATACATGAAGATACTGACATGACAGGATTAGAAAGAAGTATAAATTGAGTAGGGGTGGATTGCTCCACCCCCAAACAGAGAGATATACTTTATATGAAAAAAAGCGATCAATTTAATGATCAAGTTCAATATATGACATACCACAAATAATTGAAAGAAGTTTTTTAATTCAATTTTAAATACATAGCATAACTTGGTACAAAATATAAAACTGCATATTATCTAGTTAATAAACCACATTTAAGTAAATAAAAAAAATATCTTTTCTAGTTGAACTACATATAAAAATTTCCTAATCTTAATTATGAAAAAAAACAAACAAGGAGATACACAAATGAGTAAGAACATAACAATCAACTTTGATAACAGAACATTAACTAAAATTGTTTTTCGTTCTTTCAAAGAACAATCTAAACCTAAAAACATTTCTAATATTTTATTTATAGAAAAATCTATGAACGAAGTATTCAAAGATGTTAAGGCTGACTTATTAGATCAAGGATTTAACTTTACTATAAGTTCATTGAAGATGGCTGATAAGTTTTTTAGAAAAAATAATATCAAATCAGTTAAGGAGATATAATGAAAAACATAACTAAAAAAGTTTATCACTTAGATTTTAAAGATAATAAATTACAAATTTATTTTGATTTAATTGATGGTAAGCAAATTAAAAAAGCTAAAACTGTAAAACAAGTAGTTGATATTTTAAATATCACAAAAGGTACAGATGAAGATTTAAACACTTCATCAGATTATGAAGATAGTCTTAAAGCTAATAAACTTTGGAATACAGGATATACAGTTTGGTTATATTCAATTCAAAGACAAGCTAATGGAAATCCACTTGGGTTTCATTTAGCTTTTATGAAATACAGAGAAATCTTCGGAGTAGCATAATGAAAAAAATGATTTTATACACTTTAGGTTTTACTTTAAGTGTTTCGTGTTTTGTTATAATTATAATGGCTTGTCTTCATGTGTGGGCAACACAAGGAGGGATATAATGTCTAAAAGAAAAATGAATCAAGCTCATAAAGATGTTACTTCTCATTTAGAATGTTTAGTAGATAAATATAGCGACACAATAGGAATATCTAATATTTTATACTTAATATTTTATGAAACATTTAGATGTTTGTTTGATGTAGCACCTACAAAAAAAGATGCTATGGAACTTATGAAAGATGCTATGAGTAGTTCCAAAGAACTTACAGCTAAACCAAAAAAGAAAAAACCAACTAACGCAACATTACATTAAGGAGAATATATGAACTTAGGACAAGTACTAGAAGACGTAGAAGTAGTTATAAGAAAAGAAAAAATAGTTAAACTAAACGATTGTTTAAGAAAAGAGGGTAAAGGAGGTCAAATTATTTGTACTTCAGGAGTCTTTTCTTCAGGTAAATATAAAGAAATTATTGAAGAAGTTAGAAACTTTGATAAATTTAATGAAGATAATGACCCATACAAAGAACATGACTTTGGGAAAGTAACAGTTGATGGAGCAGATTATTTTTTTAAAATAGATTATTATGATAAAAGACATAGTGGTTTATCTGAAGATCCAGCTGACCAAACTAAAACAAGACGAGTAATGACAATTATGAAATCGGAGGAATATTAATATGCAAATATTTGGAAAGACACCTAAAGATTGGAAAGCACTTGAACTTTACTATCGTAGAGAATGGATATGCTTTGTAGTAGGATTTATTGTAGGAGTTATATTATGGTAGAACAAACTAGATGGGGAATCTTAGATGTTATAAGTGAAAACAAAGGTAGAACATTTGAGATTAAAAAAAAGAAAATAGAAAAGTTTCAAGAGAGAAGAATAAAAGCTATGACGAAACTTTCTAAAAAGAGAGGGTGGACATTTGGAGACAACAATCCATTTTTTGAAGATGTTTATTCTATAATGCCACACTCAAAAGCAACAAACTCAAAAGAGTACAAACAAGAGAGACGCAAATATGAAAAAAATATACTTAATAATTTTAATATTTCTAACTAACTGTGCTTACCAGCCATTAGTAGATACTTCAGGTAGAAGTGGTACTTTTGATAAAGCAAAAGCAGTAGAACTAACTAATGACTTACAACATTGTGATAAGATTGGAAAAGATAACACTAATTTTATCTCAAACATTTTGTATTGGTCATTTAGTAAAGATATGGATACTAAATACGAAGCATTAGTTAGAAAATGCCTTAACAACAGAGGTCATTCGGTTCTTAACTAATGAAAAAGTTGTTTGGAAAAAAACTACTTACAATGAAATGTGCAAAGTGTTTTAAAATTAAAGATACACTTGCATGGTTTGTATCAAAAAATTCTATGTATAACGATACAGCGTTATGTAGGATATGCTTTAAAGAGCAATTTAATAAACTAAGTGAAACAGAGAAAGGACAATGGGGATTTTATGATAGTAACAATTCCAACAAAGATAAAAACACCTGAACAGTGTGAAGAAGTAATACAAAAAAGATTAGATCAGTTAGGTCTTAATCAACAAGAGAACATTAGTATTTTTTATGATGTTCTTGGTCTAACAATGAAAAAAATTAGACTAAAAAAAGAAATACAAAGAGGAGGTCATGTTATAGGAAAATACTATACTCAAGAAAGAGTTGCTAGTTGGTTAGGGGTAACTTTCCAACAAATTCAAAAATATGAGAATGGTATAAACAGAATACCTTTTCATTCTATTTTAATATTTGTCGAAAAGATAAAATGTGATATATCTGAGTTTACAAATTATTTTGATGGTATAGTATTATCAATGAACAAAAACGCAATACAAAACGCAAAAACAGAGGAGAACGCAAATGTCGAACAACACGCATAAGACCGAACATGGTCATACAATAATTTTCAACGAATCAGGTCATAAGTATGTAAAGGACAATCAGTATGTTCCAGGAACATCTGGTATTCTAGATATGATGGCTAACAATGGTTTATGGAATTGGAAGTTATTTAATCAGAAGAAATTAATTAAACAGGCTATGGTATCTAAAAAAATTCCTTTAGATGTTATAGAAGATGTAATGATTGAAGCTGATGCCATTAATCAAAAAACACAACAAAAAACTTTAGGAATAGGAACGATAGTTCATAAACTTGCTGAGGATTGGCTTAAAGGATTAGAAGTCATAGAACCAGAAGATAAGATTGTGAAAAACTGTTTTGAAAAGTTTAAAAACTTTTGGACTACTAATAAACTTAAATTATTAGAATCTGAAAAACTCTTGTATTCAGAAAAGGGTTTTTGTGGAACATTAGATATAGTTGCTACTGACAACAGTAACAATTTAATCTTAATAGACATAAAAACAAGTAATGGTATATTTCATAACTATTGCTTACAACTTCATGCTTACAAGTATGCTTATGAGGAACAAACAAGCAAAAAAATAAATAAACTTTGCATTGTTAGATTACCTAAGAACGATGATGATTTTGAATCTCGTATCTTATCTTATAAGCCTTTACACACAAAAGCATTCCTTGGACTATTAGATTGTTATAAGTCATTAGAACTTTATAACGATCAGCTAAAGGAATATAACGCAAATAAAAGGAAAAACGCAAATGCAAAACCAAAGAAAACAAAGTAACTTTAAAGGAATTACTTTAAAGGTATTTAAAAATAAATACAAAGCCAAGCCAACAAGTTATGATTTCAAAGGAGATGGAGATGAGTTCTTCTTAAAAAAGTTAGGCGAATGGTTAAAAAGTCCTGACATTAAACAAGAGAGAGCAAATGGAAATCCTCTTAAAATTGGTGTTAGAATGACTGAATATAATGGTAATGAAAACTGTGAGATTACTTTTTATATTGGCAAACCAAAACAACAACAATATCAACAAAACAATTCATACAATCAGCCACAACAAGTTGATCAAAGACCTGATTTAATGGATGATGACTTACCAATGGAAGACGCACCATTTTAATGAGTGATAAAAGTAAAAAAATTAAGGCTACTGAAGATCGTGGTAGCCTTGATCTAACAAGACAACTTGATGAGAGTGAATTAGCTTTTAAAACATTAAAACAAATTATTCATAATCTTCAAGAAGAAAACAAAAACTTAAAACAACAAATAAAACAATTGGAGAGAGAAGCGGAAGAAATGTTACTCTATCCTTAGGAGATAAATATGAAAATAAAACAATTACTAGAGATACAAAGTTTTTTAGAAAAAAGAGCAGTACCAGAAGATTTAGGAAGATTGTTAAATTTAACTTACTATTCTAAATCTAAAATGCAATTACTTAACATTGGAGATATGCACTTAACTCATTTTGTAAGAGTATTCGCTAAGATGTTAGAAAGTAATGATAGTCCATTACAAAACGAAATAGATAAGATGAGAGAAAGATTAGATGAAATAGAACAGGAGAATAATAATGACAATACTCACTAGTGATCAAATTAAAGAACAACTTAATGAGTTATCTAACAAATGGTCAGATGCAGAAGAAAAAGTTATTCTTTTAGAAGCTGGAAAAAAAGCAATGTTTTCAAAATGTGTACTTAAACACAAAAAGTTTGTTAAAACAAATGCTGAAGCTGAACATGAAGCGATGCTAGATAAAGATTATCAAGATGTAGTTAAAAGTTATGCTCTTGCAGAAAAAAAGTTAATTCAAGCAAGATACGAATATGATAATTATAAAATAGCTATTTCATTTAAACAAACAGAAATGAAACTAGGAGTTAGCTAATGAGTAATTATGATTTATTTAGTTATAAAGCACATAACAATACAGAGACATCAAAACACGCTTATGAAAAACAACAACCAAAAGTAAAAACTCTTAGAGAGAGAGTACATGACCTTATAAAAACACAACCAAGTTCAAATGAACAAATAGCATATGAACTAGAAATGGTTTTATCAAGTGTGTGTGCAAGAGTAAGAGAGTTACAAGTGTTGAACTTAATTGAAGATAGTGGAAAGAGAGTTACAACTCAATATGGAAGAAAAGCGATTGTATGGCAAGATATAAGTCTAAAATCTTAAAAGAACATCTTAACAATGTCGCTGAACTTGGATGTTTAGTTTGTAGAAGACCCCCACAACTTCATCACATAAGAGTAAATACAGGAATAGGAAGAAGAAGTTCTGATTGGTGTGTAATTCCATTATGTATGGATCATCACACAGGAAAATTTAGTATTCATGGAAGTAAGAAAACATTTGTAAAACAAATGGGTACTGAGTTGGAACTTTTAGAAAAAGTATATAAGACACTTTACAAAGACGAATATGAAAAACCATTTAAACTAGCAAAGGAGATGATATGAAACTACCCTCAATACCATTATTTACAGATACATTTACAGCTGAAACAGTACATTTATCTAATGAAGAAGTTGGAATATATATAAGATTATTGTGTTTTGCTTGGACTAAAAATGCAAAGCCATTTTCTACTTTATCAGCAGAACGAATATGTCATTGTGTTAATGTAAATTGTAAAGAGACAGTGAAAAAAGTTTTAAATGAATTTTTTAAAAATACAGAAAAAGTTGTAAACGATACAATAAATACATGGACACATGGTAGAATCACAAAAGAATACGAATATTTACAAAAATATTACTTAAATAAAAGCGAATCAGGTAAGCGAGGAGCATCTAAAAGGTGGAATGGTGCTAATAGCGAAACGATGGCACCTATACCTAGTCCTATACCTATTCCTAAAAATAATAATAATAATTTTGAAATTTTTTGGGATAAGATTAGCAACAAGAGAGGTAGTAAAAAGATGGCTAAAGTTAAATATGAAAAAGAATGTAAAAACGAAGATCCTAAACAACTTGCTAAAATATTTAATCATTTTTCAGGTAAAATTAAAGATAAGACATTTATTCCTCATGTCTCAACTTGGATTAATCAAAGAAGATTTGAGGATGAAGATGTTAAATTAGACCCAAAAAAAGCCATAATTCAAACAAAATTAAAAGATGGTAGAGAATATAAGATTGTAGGTAGTTTTGGTAATTATATGGAAATATTGCTAGATGGAGAAAAATGGTATAAACACAAGTTTAAAGATGATGAACCACTTAAAAAGGATTTTTAGCTATGACCGTTGCGACGTCAACATCGCTCTCTGTTTTATACACTAAAAAGATAGTAGGTAAAAAAAGAAGAGGAAAAGTAAATGTTAATCGTTCAATTCAAAAAGCTGTTAGAAAATACAAACTTAGATGAAAAATTTTTTAAGAATTTTTAAATATTTAAGGACAAGGCTTATCAATCTATCTCTAGAAAATAAAATACTTAAAACACAATTAGAATTTTACAAAGCATTAGTTGAAAGTCAAAATGAAACAAAACAATAGTATAATAGTTAACAAAAAAAAATACTTTCTATATAAAATTACTTGGGTTGATATTTTTGGGGATGCTGGACATAGAAGTTATGATGGATTAATTAACATGGAACCAGCTTCAAAAACAACATTTGCATTTATTTTTAATAATAGTAAAAAGTTTGTGCATACATTTTGCACATATGATAACAAGGAAGAAGAATTTTCAGATTGTAATGTGTTTCCTAAAGGTTGCATTATAAAGATGGAAAAAATTTAATATGATAAATATACATGAAACTTTTCAAGAAACTTTACAAGGAGAGGGTTATCATACCGGTACTGCTTGTGATTTTATAAGAACTTATGGATGTCCTGTTGGATGTTATTTTTGTGATACAGGATATGAACCAGATGGAGATTATTATAACAAAAAAATTAAAAAACATAAAAAAACTATAGAAGAACTTATTGCTGAACTTAAATCTGATCTTGTAGTTATAAGTGGTGGCGAACCATTTATTAATAAAAATTTACCTGAACTTTGTAATGAAATAATTAAAACAGGAAGAAAAGTTAGTATTGAAACATCGGGAAGTTATTGGCAACCTATATCTGATGAAGTATTTGTAACACTTTCGCCAAAACAACATATAAGTCCTAAATTTCCTGTATTACAAGGCTTTTGGAGACGAGCAAATGAATTTAAGTTAGTTATTTCTGAGGGGAATGAATTAGACTTTTATAAAGAACATTTAAAGAACTTTAATGGATATAAGTACTTGCAACCAGAATATAACGAACACGCTAAGTCTTTACAAAACTGTTTATCTTTGATAAAGGACAACCAAGAGTATAAATTAAGTTTACAAACTCATAAAATTATAAATGTTAAATGAGCTATATTTCAACTAAAACTTACAATCACAGTATTGGATTATCTTGTGCGTTCCGACAATGGAGAGCAAAACATAGTCATTGTAAATATATTCATGGTTATGCTTTATCAGTAAGATTAAATTTTAAAGGAATGTTAAACGATAGAAATTGGGTTTATGACTTTGGGGATCTAAAATTTGTAAAAGAATTTTTAGAAGAAACTTTTGATCATAAAACTGTAGTAGCAGAAGATGACCCAGAACTAGAAACATTTAAAGAATTAGAAGAAAAAGGTTTAATACAACTTAGAATTATTCCTCACGTTGGTTGTGAAAAATTTGCAGAATATATTTGCAAACAAATAGCTACTACGATAGAAGTTAATAGTAATGAACGAGTTAAGTTAATGTCAGTTGAAGTAAGAGAACATTCAGGAAATTCAGCAATATATATAAATGATTAAAAAATATTTGAGTTGGGATGACTTTTTTGAACTTCTAATTCCTGTCCAGGACAAGATAACACCAGATGATATAGTTTTTGGTATTCCAAAAGGCGGAATGATTGTTTCAAATTTTTTAGAATGCAAAAAAACACATGATCCAAACAAAGCAACTGTTATTGTAGATGATATAGTTGATAGTGGTAGAACCAAAAAACTCCATACAGAAAATTTTCCAAAAGCTAGATTTTTAACAGTAGTAGATAAACAAATTGGAAGTAAATATGATGGCTATATTGTATTTCCTTGGGAACAAGCTGAAGAAGACGCTGAACATACAGTAGCTAAAATGATTGAACATTTAGGAGACAATCCTTTAAGAGAGGGAATAATAGATACACCTAAAAGAGTAGTTAAGTCATGGAAAACTATTTATGGTGGTTACAATCAAACACCTGAAGAAGTATTAAAAACTAGTTTTAATGTTGATTACGATGAAATGATTATATCTAAGGATATTGAATTTTACTCTACTTGCGAACATCATATGCTACCATTTTTTGGAAAAGCACATATTGCATATATTCCAAGAGCAAATGTTGTAGGACTTTCTAAATTATCAAGATTGTTAGAAGTGTATGCAAGAAGAATGCAGATCCAAGAAAGATTAACAAATCAAATAGCTGATGGAATGATGAAAGTAATGAATCCTTTAGGATGTGGAGTTATTATAGAAGCTAAACATTTTTGTATGGTTTGCAGAGGAGTTCAAAAGAAAAACTCTACTATGATAACTTCAGCAATAAGAGGTTTGTTTAAATCAGCAGAAGTTAAAAACGAATTTCATAGATTGTGTAAATGAAAACAACAATAGTTTGTAAATTACAAGTAGAAGGTATTCATCAATGGTCAAAATGTCCATATGAAGATGTTAAATTTTTAAAGGACCCTCATAGACATATCTTTCATATAGAATGTGAAAAAAAAGTTAACCATGATGATAGAGATGTTGAATTTATAAGATTCAAAAGAGAAATTTTAGATTATTTACATGATAAGTATGCAGATAGTGAATGTTGTAAGTTTGGAGATATGTCTTGTGAAATGATTGCAAAAGAATTAGTAAAAGAGTATGATTTAGAAAAATGTTCTGTTTTTGAAGATAATGAAAACGGATCAGTAGTTTATCAGTACGAGGTTTAATTATGGTTAAGAAAACAGTTTCAGCACCTAGAGGTTTTCATTGGATGAAGTCAGGTAAAGGTTTCAAACTAATGAAAGGAGCATACAAACCACATAAGGGAGCAGTAAAAAAAGCTAGTTTTACTGTACAAAAAAAACATAAGTAATGAAAGTTCATTTTGCTGGGCATGAAGATGTAGGAATGTCTAAGCCATTAAAGAAAGCTGGAGTAAATTATGTTCTTGGAAGTTTTTATCAAATAAGAAGATACAAAGACCAACATGCTATTGATTTTATTAAGTGTCTTAATAGTTATACTCATACTATTATAGATTCAGGTCTATTTACATTAATGTTTGGTGCAAAAAGCCATACAGTTTTAACAGAACAAATGATTATTGAATGGCAAGATGATTATGCTAACTTTGTTAATAAAACAGGATACAAACATTCAATAGTAGAATGTGATGTTCAAAAGAAAATCTCGCCTGAGTTTGCTTGGGAAATGAGAAAAAAATTTAAGACTCAAGTAAATGTTCCAATTATAAATGTTTATCACTTAGAAGATGAAAACCCAGATAAGTTAATTGATTATTCAGATTATATTGCTGTATCAGTTCCTGAGTTAAGGTTTAATGTATCTAATGCTGAAAGACTAAAGATAACAAGATACATAAGTCAAAAAGCTACTTCTAAAGGTAAGAAAGTACATTTGTTAGGTTGCACAGAGTTAAAAATGATGAAAGAATTTCAATATTGTTACAGTTGTGATAGTACAAGTTGGTTTTCAGGTAGCAGATTTAATAGTTTTAGATCCAAGGCTTTGCCAAACATGGAAAAAGTCGATATAAACAAACTAAAAGAGAATAAAATTGACGAATTTAAAGATTCAAGTAAATCAACTAATGTATTCTATTGGGAGGCTTACCTTAAACTTCAGGAATACAAAAAATATGCTGGGAGCCAAGAATGAATAAAGTAGAAACCATGAACATAGACAATTTAGTTAAAGCTGAATGGAATTATAAGACAGATGGTACTGAAGAACAGATAAACAAGTTAATAAAATCTATAAAATATGATGATAGTGCTGGAATACTAGCAGTAAGAAAGTTAAATGATAAGTATGAAGTTATAGATGGAAACCATAGATTAGAAGCATTAAAAAGAATAGGATGGCAACAAATTCAGGTTGAAAACTTTGGAGATATTCCGAAGTCAAAAGCCATTATTATTGCTAGACGAAGAAATCATGTATGGTTTGATGATGATTTGAAAGCATTTAGTGATCTAATTAAGAATGATGTACTACCAGATATAGATACTGATACCTTAAAAGACATATTACCAGATACACCAGATGAGATAGATAACTTAGTTAATTTTGGTAATTTTGATTGGGAAGAACCTACTCAAAAAGAACCTAAAGAATCTGATGGTACTAAAACATTAACTATAAAAATTGACGATGCAGTATATCAAATGTGGCAGGATTGGGTCAAGTGGTGTGCTGAACAAACTGATTATAAGAATGATAGTGAAGCATTTGAGTATTTAATTGTAGAGGCTAAAAATGGACAAAAGTAACAGCAAAGAATTAATAACTATTGGAAGACCTAAAAAAGAAGTAGATGTAAAAATACTAGGAAACTTAGCATCTATTGGTTGTACTATAGAAGAATGTGCATCTGTTATGGGTGTATCAGCTAGAACATTAAGGCGTAATTATGCCGAAATTATTGACCAGAATAGAGAAAAAGGTAAGGCAAGTCTTAGAAAGAAAATGTTTGATAAGGCTATTAAGAAAGATAATACACCAATGCAAATTTGGTTAAGTAAAAACTACTTAGGAATGAAAGATAGAACTGTTAATGAAAATATAAATGAACCATTACCATTAATTATTGAAGCACAAGTAGAAGATGTCAAAGAAGAAAGGTAATATTTTTGGAGCAACTGTTGAATATACTAAGACTGAGAAAGGTACCTCTATCGGTAGAAAACCTATCACATCTACTATGAACAAACATAAAAGAAGATTAAGAGGCAAAGGTAAGTATCGTGGACAAGGAAAATAAACAATTAGAACAAATAAAATCTGAATTGAAGATAGTTAAAGATCAAAGAGATAATCTTCTTAAACTATTTTCAAAGATTAAAAAACTATTAGAAATGTATGGTCTAGTATGATATTTAGTCTTGTATGGCTAAATACAAAGGACGTACAGTTAGGTTAAATAAACCTTTTAGAACACCAGGCAAATCAAAAAAGTTTGGCGTGTATGTTAAGAACAAGCGTTCAGGTAGAGTTCAGGTAGTTAGATTTGGCGATCCGTCAATGAAGATCAAAAAGAACATACCAGCAAGAAGAAAATCATTTTTAGCTAGGCATGGTGCAACTCTTAAAAAAGTAAGAGGTCAAAAGAACTTAGCTCCTGTGTATTGGGCTATAAGGAGTTGGAAATGATAGATAAATTTTTATACAAATTTTTTTGTTGGTTAGATGATGCAATTTCTTTTGTAGAAACTTATGTTTTAAAATTTAGTAATTGGATATGGCATTCTAGAGTTAAGTTACTAAAGAAAAAAAGGAAAAAAAAATAATTATGGGTAGGACTATGAACTATTACTTTACAGGAATGTTAATTTTAGGTTTTGTATTTCTTGCCTTATGTATGAAACCATTATGAAAATATCTGACAATACATCTGTTGCATTACCATTAAGAAACTTAATAGCTATTATAGGAACAGTAGCTTTAGGCGTTTGGGCTTACTTTGGTGTGATTGAAAGAGTTAATAATTTAGAAACTAAAAACCAACTATTTGAACAAGACCTATTAGAAGCTAGTACGCAGAAACCCATAGACCAAGAACAATTTATGCTTATTGAAGATTTGTATAAAACAACTGAAAAGTTAGAAACTACACAAGAACAAAACATGACTAATAAAGTTAATATTGAGTTTCTTAAAGATCAGGTTGAAAAACTACAAAGAGATGTAGAAAAGTTAAAAGATAAACAAAGGGACTTTGCAAATGGAAACAATCATTAGTTCAGTAGTTGCTTTGTGTATGTTTGTTGCTGGAGAGTTACAAGAGCATAGAATCCAAGAGAAAATGTCAGATTGTTTAAAAGGCAAAAGAGAAGCTGAGAGAAGTGCGAACAGTAATATCGAATATAAGTGTGGTAAAGTACAAGCTGAATTAGAAGAAAATATAGATGGAAGTAAGTCGATTAAAAAGATAGTATCCAAAGAATGAAATTCGTTCTAGCTTATACTATCTGCTCTGCCATTACAGGATTCTGTAATACTCCAGCAGTTCATCCTATAAAATTTAACACTTGGACAGATTGCACTAAAGCTGGTGCTATGGTAACAATTAAAACAACAAACCAATACAAAGAAAAATTCGAGGAAGACAAATTATACATATCTTACTTTTGTAATGAAAATCACTCTCACAAAACCCCAGCTTAAAGTATCATCAAATAGTAGTAGGTTTAGAGTTTTAATATCAGGTCGTAGATTTGGTAAAACTTATTTATGTATTACTGAAATGATGAAGTATGCGTCTCAACCAAATAAGAAAATTTGGTATGTTGCACCTACATTTAAGATGGCCAAAGAAATAGCATGGTCAAGTTTAAAAGAAATGTTAAATCAATTTAATTGGATTGAAGACATTAATGAAACTACTATGACTATCACAGTCAAAAAATCTCATAGTAAAATATCATTGAAGGGGGCTGACAATTATGATTCACTTCGTGGAACGGGGTTAGACTTTTTAATTTTAGACGAATTTGCTGACATAGATAAAAAGACTTGGTTTGAAGTACTTAGAGCAAGTATAGCAGATACAATGGGTCATGTTCTTATGTGTGGTACTCCAAAAGGATATGGTAATTGGACTTATGAGATGTATCTTAAAGGTAAGCAAGATAAGGAATGGGATAGCTTTCAGTTCACTACACTAGAGGGTGGAATGGTTAGCGAAGATGAAATCCAACAAGCAAGACTAGACTTAGATCAAAGAACATTTAGACAAGAATTTGAAGGTACATTTGAAAACTATGCTGGAAGTATCTATTACAATTTTCATCCTGTTGAATCTGTTATTGAGAAATCTATTGATTGGACTAAATCATTACATATTGGAATGGACTTTAACGTATCTCCAATGTCAGCTTGTGTTAGCCAAATTGAAAAAGATAGAATTTATATTGTAGATGAAGTTATCATTTATGGAAGTAATACTGATGAGATGTGTGAAGAAATTAGAAATAGATATGGAACTAGAATGCCTATTTTTATTTATCCTGACCCAGCTTCAAGGCAAAGAAAGACTTCTGCTGGAGGGAGAACTGATTTATCTATTTTACAAAATGCTGGTTTCCAAGTTAAAGTAAAACATAAGCACCCAGCTGTTAGAGATAGAATTAATGCTGTCAATTCCAAACTTAAAGATTCACAAGGCAATAGATACATTTTTGTTAGTAAATCTTGCAAAACTTTGATAAAAGGGTTACAAAGACAAACATACAAGGAAGATACAAACATTCCTAACAAGGAAGACGGATTTGACCATATGAACGACGCTTTAGGATACATGATTGATTACATTAAGCCTTTAGTTGTTCAAACACCAAATTCTAATCCAGCAAGATGGACAATGAAATAATATGGCAAACTCAGACAAAATTATATCAGTTCATAAAGACTATGAAGAATCAGTAAATAAATGGGAGTTCTATATCAGATCATACAATGGTGGATTTGATTATACTGCTGGTCAATATCTTCATAGATATAATTTAGAACTTGATAACGAATATGCAAAAAGACTAAGCAATACTGCATTAGATAATCATTGCAAAAATATAGTTCAAATTTATTCATCTTTTTTGTTTAGAGTTAAACCAAGTAGAGACTTTGGTAACTTAGCTAATGACCCTATGTTAGAATTATTCTTAAAAGATGCTGACTTAGATGGTAACTCTTTCAATACAGTTATTGCACAAGCACAAAACTATGCATCTATTTATGGTCATTGTTTTTTGATGTTAGATAAGCCAAACTTTACAACTCAAACTATGGCACAAGAACTTGATGCAGAAGTTAGACCTTATGTATCAATAATTACTCCTGAGAATGTTTTTGATTGGAATTACCAAAGACAAGTTAATGGAAGATATGTTTTAGATTACATGAAAATTCGAGAAGAAGTTGATAGTGAGGGCGGAACTTACTTTAGGTTATGGTACACAGATAGAATTGAAACTGTGTATGTGAAAAGTGAATATGATGACCCTCAAACAATAGATACTGTACCTAATCGCTTGGGCAAAATACCAGCAGTTATTTTATTCAATTCTAAATCTCACAAAAGAGGAATTGGCATGAGCGATCTTACTGATATTGCTGATCTACAAAAATCTATTTACAATGAATATTCTGAAATTGAACAACTTGTTAGATTAACTAACCACCCCTCACTAGTTAAGACTCCTGGAGTTAATGCTTCAGCTGGAGCTGGTGCTATAATAGAGATTCCTGAAGAAATGGAACCAAACTTAAAACCTTATCTGTTACAACCTAGTGGTCAGAACTTACAAGCTATCATGGATTCGATTTCAACTAAAGTAGATGCAATCAATAGAATTAGTCATGTTGGAGCAGTAAGAACTACTAAACAACAAATCGCATCAGGAATAGCTTTGCAAACAGAATTTGAATTATTGAATGCTAGACTATCTGAAAAAGCAGATCACTTACAATTAGCAGAAGAACAAATATTTAAAATGTTTGCTGAGTTCCAAGGTAAAGAATTTGATGGCGAAATATCTTATCCTGATTCGTTCAACATTAGAGACTACGCTTCTGATCTTATGTTCTATCAACAAGCAAAAGCAATCAATGTAGGATCTCCAACTCTAAATAAAGAAATTGATAAAGAGATAGCAAGATCAATAGTAGATGATGATGAGAAGTTAGGAACTATCTTTGATGAGATTGAAGCTAAAGCTGAAGTTGGAGAATTTACTCAGGATGAAGTAGAACAAGAGGAAGAGGTTACTGCAGAACCTATACAGTAACCCCTAAATTAAATTATATTTTTCTATTTTTTCTAAACTCCTCTATTTCATCTTCTAATGCTTTAACTTGCTGAGTTGTTTGTAATTTTTTTAACAATTCAACTTTACAAGTAGTATATGAAGTACCATTATTCATTTTAATTATAGCAACTTGTTTTTCATCTCCTCTCATAGATAAAATTATATCTATAATGTGATTAGTGTTAATTAAATGAACATTTAAAGAGCCTACAGATTGAATTGGAATAAACATTATTTGTCCTCCTGTTTAAATTCAATTTGAGAAACATGGAATACAGGATAACTTCTAAACTCAGTTTCCTTTCCATCCATAACCATTCTAGAAAGTTTAGTAACTGCTTTACTTCCTTTGATTACTTTACCACCCATTTTTCTAGCTTGGTTAAAAGTACAAAATCCACCTTGTAGATTTGTAGATTGTAACTTCTCAAGATTCTTACCTGAGAACTCTTTCTTAGTGTATATGTTGTAGTACATTATGATCTCTCCTCTATTAATTTAACATTTTCTAACAATTTCCATTCTTCGTGTCCATCGTTAAATCTAATTAAAACTGCATCTTCATTATTTGTATCTATAACTTCAGCTAACTCTCCATCCCTTAATTCTTGTAAATTATCTGGATTGTTAGGTCTTACTAATGTTCCTGTTTTCATTTTATCTCCTATTGTTGTTTTTTTCATATATCCTACCCTCGTATATTCCATTTATAGGATCAACAATTAATACAGAGCATAGTTAGTGGTTATTTCTTCTCTTTTCTAACAAAATACAGATGAGCATTGTTATTTTTAAAACTTATCTCAACATGAATGTAATGTTTGTTATCATCCCAATCATCGTATTTAGATTTTTCTAACTCCATTCCATTTGATAGAGCCATCATTAATCTTTCGTTAGGATCTTTTTCAACCATCTGTGCTATGACACTCTCTTTGTTTTCTTTTAACCATTTTGTTAAGTGATCTTTACTCATTTGTTTTCCCTCCGTTTAGTATTTTTTGTTTAGCTAACATCCATCTAGATTCTTCATCTAGAATTTTGCCTTCTTGTTCTTGTTGTTCTATTGGTACAACTTCTAAAGGTTCTAACTTTTCATTCTTAGACTTCTCTAAAAGTTCATCCCAATACTTTTTTGACATGATCATATTTTACTCTCCGTTTTTTTTTCATTCTCCATTATACAACATTCGGTTTTACACATCCTGTAAGTTCTAAACGATTTTGTCCAATTTGTAAAAAATGAGTAACTGTTACCAATCAAAAAAAAATTAATTTTATCTGTTGCTTGGTTTTTTAGTCTTTTAATGATATTTAACTTTCATGTCCGATATTGTTGAACAAATGACAAATTATAGAATCTCTCAAATTGAGTTAGCTGAAGCTAGATACTATGAAGATTTGATTAGAGCATTAGATAAAATAGAAAAAGAAGTAATGGCTTATGTTGGAACACTTCCTTTGAAAGAGGGTAAGTTGTTTGAATTAAAGTCAGCAGTAGCATCAAGACCTATAATTAGAGAAATTTTAGAAAGAGAATATTTAGCTTGGTCAGATAAAGTTGTTCGAGAGGGTTATTCTAAACAAGCAAAAAGAATTGAAAGAGCATTTAAGACTATTGGTAGGATTCCTGTTGAGTTTCAACAACTAACCGATTCTGACTTATCTGTTATAACAAATCTAAAAAGACAATCATTTACTCAATTCAAAGATGTTGCAAATACATTTACAAGAACAATTTCAGATAAAATATATCAAAGTACATTAGTTGGAACTAACTTTACTGAACTACAAACAGAACTAAGACAAACAATAAATGGAATCTATGCAACTGCTAATGATACAGAAGTACAAAAACTTATTAACCAAATAAAAAAAGATGAAGTTAGAGTTAGAAGACTTACAGGACCAGAAAGAGTTACAGTTAGGTCAAAATTAAATAAAAATATTCAAACATTACAATCTAAGTATGCAACAACAAGGTCAGGCGAAAACATGAAACGATATGCTGGCCAAATCTTAAATGATGGACTTAGAGAATTTGACGCAACTCTAAATTTACATAAGTCAGTAGAAGCTGGATTAACAATGTGTAAGTATTTTGGTAATATTATTCCTACAACTAGAGATCATTGTAGGCTTGTAAGAAGTGGGGAATATGATATACGAAATGGAGGACTATTTACGATTGATGAAGTCAAACAACTTTGGGCATCTAAGTCTTGGAAAGGCAAGAAGTCAGGAGATCCATTATTAGTTCGTGGTGGATATAATTGTCGTCATCAATGGAGCTTCGTTAACCCAGATTGGTATGACGAAAGCGGAACAATAATAACTGAATAAGGAGTAATATGTCAGAAGAAACAAAAGTAGTAGAACCTACAACTGAAAATACAGAAACTAATACAAATGAAGTTTCTGAACAACCACAAACAAAAACTTTCACTCAAGATCAAGTTAACAGCATGATTGAAAATAGAATTATGGCTGAAAGAAGAAAGTACGAAAAGAAAATACAAGAAGAAGAAAACCAAAAAGCTGAACTTGTTAAACAAGAACAATTAAAAGAAGCTAAAACAAAACAAGAACTTGAAAAGATAATGCAAGAACGATTATCTGAAAAGGAACAAGAAATCCAAAGAATTAAAAATGAAATGGTAGCTGAGAAGATTGATAAACAGATACTTGCTGTAGCATCTTCAAATAAAGCTGTTGTTCCTGAACAAATAGTATCTTTGTTAAAATCTGAATTACAATTATCTGACGATGGGAGAGTTGAAGTACTTGATAATAACCGAAACATCAGATATAACGAAAAAGGACAACCTTTAACTGTAGAAGATAGAGTAAAGGAGTTTTTAGATACTAACCCACATTTCCGTCAAGGGTCTTTGTCTGGATCAGGAAGCCAGAGTAGTATCGGTGGTAATAGCCTTAAACCGAAATCAATAGGCGAATTGGATTTAAACAATCCATCTGATTATAAGATTTACAAAGAAATGCGTAAGTCTAAAGGTGGTTTCAAATTAAATCCTAAATTAACAATTAATAATTAATAGGTAATAAAATGGCAAACGAAACAACATCGTCAACGCTATCGGAACTGTACACAGAAATTATCCAAGAAGCTATTTTTAACTTCCAAGAAACTTCTGTTATGAGACCTTTGGTTACGACTTACAATATCACAGGACAAGGCAAACAAATTGCAGTTCCTGTATATCCAACTATCAGTGCGGCGGCAGTAGCTGAAGCAACTGATTTATCAAACACAGCAATTAACCCAACTGAAGCAACTATAACTGCTTCTGAAGTTGGAGTTATGACTACATTAACTGACCTAGGTAGAGATACTGCGTCAAGAGATGTGGCGGCTGACATCGGAAAACTTTTCGGTGAAGCGATTGCTAAAAAAGTAGATGCAGATTTATCAGCTCTATTTGGTTCTTTTGCGTCAGGAAACGATCTTGGTGCGGCTGGAACTGAATTAACTGCTGATCTGTTATTACAAGCTGAAGCAACTTTAAGATCATTGAACATCCCTAGACCTTACTATGGTGTGTTTGCTCCTAAAGCAATGTTTAACTTGAAGAAAACTCTAACAGCGGCTGGTTACTCAACTGGTGCAAACGCATTAGGTCAATCTCAAGAGCAAATTTTAAGAAGTGGTTATGCTGGAACAGTATTCGGTATCGATCTTTTTGAAAATGCAAATATTGCAACTGATGGTAATGATGACGGAGTTGGAGGTGTATTCCATCCTCAATCTTTAGGTCTTGCGATGAAATCTGATTTCAAAATCGAGACTCAAAGAGATGCATCTTTAAGAGCAACTGAAATCGTAGGTTCTGTAACTTACGGTACAGGCGTTGTTAAAGACGACTTTGGCTGTCAAGTAACAGTGGACGCGGCATTCTAATTAATGCAACTTTTGGTGGGGGAGCAATCCCCCATCAATCAATTATAGGAATATTATTATGACAAATTTTACAGGTTCAGATGTTATTACAGTTTCAGATATACAAACATACCAACCAGATGCTTTTGATTTTGGTATAGCTTCTAATGATGCAAAAGTAACTACATGGTTAGGTTTAACTACAGATGATATTTTAAGAGAGTTAAGAATAAAATGGTGGCAAACATATAAGTCAAATGTTTTTACAGATATAACAGTTTTAAATACAGTAGAGTTAGACAACACTAGAGTTAATTTAGATCAATTTACTAGAGCTGGTGTTTATTTATTTTTAGGTAAATTCTTTTTTCCAGCATTAACAAAATTTAGACCTGAAGCTGATAAAGATAGATTTGAAAGAATGATTGAATTTTATAATAGCCAATACAATATTGAATTTCAAAAAATACTTGAAGATGGTGTAGAGTACGATTCAGATGATAGTGGTACTATTAGTGTTGCTGAAAGAGAAAATTTACATGGTTCAGGAAGACTTATTAGATAATGGCTTTATCAGTTCACTTCTCTACTAATACAAAAAAGATTCAAAAAAAGTTTAACAGATTTCTAAAAAGATTTCCTCGTGTTACTAGAAAAGGATTAGAACAAGCTGGAGAACAATTAAGAAGAACTATAGAAGAAAAAACTACTAGAGGAGAAAAATATACTGCTGGTAGGTTTGTTGGATACTCTCCTGAATACTCAGCACTTAAAGGTAAGACGACTGTTGATCTACAAGATAGTAACAGAATGTTACAAAGTATGAAATCAAGAGTAGTTAATAACTACAAAGCACAAGTTTATTTTAATGATATGGGAATGGGTAAGAGAGCTTATTGGCATCAAACAGGATCAGGCAATCTTCCTGAAAGACCATTTTTTGGATTTAACAAAAAAGTAGAAAATGTTATAAAAAAACAATTTGAAAATTTAGTAAGTAAAGAAATAAGAAGATTAAAATTATGAGTACAAGAGAAAATATTGCAAGTAATATAGCAAGTACTATTTCTGGTATATCAGCTATAACAATTAAAAAGGTAACTAGACAACCGTTTCCTTTAGAAGAATTATCTGAACAACAATTCCCAGCAGTACTAGTTCAAACACAAGAAGAAATAAAAGAAGACCAAGAATTAGGAAGTGGAGCAAAAACTAGAATTAATACTCTAGAATTTTTAATATCAGGATTTGTTAAGACAAATGAAACTAATATTGACACTGCAAGAAACCAATTAATGGAAGTTATTGAAGAAGCATTAGAAACTGATATAACAAGAAATGGAAATGCTTTAGATACTGAAGTTGTTTCTATAGAAACTGATGCTGGTACATTGTTTCCATATGGAGGAGTGTCAATGATAGTTAGAGTAATTTATGAACATCAAGCTGGTACTGTATAATGAGCATATTAAAAAAAATTAACAAAATAGAAAAACTTAATGATAAGATTTCAATACTTTGTGAAGAAGTTAAGGAAGAACTTGAAGAACAAGGAGACCCATATGAAGACTATGAAGAAGATAATGAAGAACTTGAAGAAGAAGATTAAATCAATTATAAAGGTGTTATGGCAAAAGATATAAAAATGTATAAAGGTAGTGATGAGATTACAATAAACGAAAATAATCTTGCACACTATGAGAAGCTAGGATATAAACCAGCTAATACCAAAACTAAAACCAAGGAGAAAAAATCATGGCAACCCATCACGGAAAAGAAGGTGTCGTCAAAACAGGATCTAACGTAACAGGCGAAGTAACTGCCTTTACTTTAGAAACTACAGGCGATGTTGTTGAAGATACATCATTATCAGATTCTGCAAAAACATTTTTAGCAGGAAGAACTTCATTTAGTGGTTCTGTTGAATGTCATTTTGACGAAACAGATACTTCACAAGAAGAAATGACAGTAGGTTCATCTTTAACTTTCACATTACTTCCAGAGGGTAATACATCTGGTGATGCTTCATATTCAGGTAGTGGAATTGTAACAGGAATGTCAATTTCAAATACTTTAGATGGAGTTATTTCTAGAAGTGTTACTTTTCAAGGTACAGGTGCTTTAACAGTAGGAACAGTATAATCTAATTTATGAAGATTATTGATAGAGCAAAATCTCATTTTGAGTCTCTAGGTGTTCAATCTATTGAAGTGGAAGAATGGCAAGACGAAAAAGGTCAACCAACTATTATATATTGGCAACCAATAACTCTTGCAGAAAAGAAAAAACTTTTTAATAAAACAGAAAATCTAAACGATGCTGGACTATTAGCTGATGTAGTTATTATGAAAGCTATTGATAAAGATGGCGAAAAGATTTTTTCATTAGAAGATAAACTTCCAATCATGCATAAAGTAGATTCCGATGTACTGTCAAAGATAGCTATAGCCATGGTTCAAACTCCAAGTGCTGAGGAATTAAAAAAAAAGTAAGTACTGACATAGAGCTTAAAAATATGCTAATACTAGCAGATAGGCTCAAAATAAATTTATCTGAACTTAGTCAGATGAGTGAATATGAGTTTAATCTTTGGATTGGATTTATGTTAGATGAAAGTGAACAGTCCAAAGCTAACATGAAGAAATAAATATGGCTCAAAATTTACTTATAAACATTCTTGCAAAAGATAAAACAAAACAAGCATTAGGTTCTGTTCAAGCTGGTTTAGGTAGATTACAAAATACCGTATTTTCAATACAAGGTGCATTAGCTGGTATAGGTGGTGCGTTAGTTATCAAATCATTATTAAGTGTTGGTTCACAAGTAGAAAATTTAGGTGTTAGATTTGCATTTCTATTTAAAGGAATGGAAGAGGGTAACAAAGCATTTAATGAATTAATTAATTTTGCGGCTAAAGTACCTTTTTCACTCGGAGAAATTTCAGCGGCTTCAGGAAACTTAGCTGTTGTATCTAAAGATGCAGAAGAACTAGCAAAGATTTTAGAAGTAACAGGTAATGTTGCTACAGTAACAGGATTAGACTTTGCTATAACTGCAACACAAATACAAAGAGCATTTTCAGGTGGTATAGCGGCCGCTGATGTATTTAGAGAAAGAGGCGTTAGAGATTTATTAGGATTTGAAGCTGGTGCGAAAAAGACTGCAAAAGAAACTAGAGATGCTTTTTTCAAAGTATTTGGACCAGATGGAGAATTTGGTAATGCGATGAAAGTTATGGCAGTTACCTTTACAGGAACACTTTCAATGTTATCAGATAAACTTTTTAAATTTAAACTTGAAACTAACAGAGCTGGTTTCTTTGATTTTATTAAAAATGGTCTTGTTGTTATAAATGAAATGATTGAACAAAATGGAGAGATGTTAGCAAAAGCTAGTGCAAGAACTTCAGATTTTTTAATTACAGTTACTAAACAAATATTAATTAGTGGAGCTGTTATTGTAGATTCGTTACGAAGACCATTTATGTTTGTTGCACATGCAATAAAAGGAACAATGGAGGTTTTAAAATCATTACCAAGAGGAGTTCAAGAATTAGGTGTAGTTGGTTTCCTTATGTTAGGTGGTAAAGGTAAATTATTAGTTTTATTTCTTGGTTCTATTTTTGATTCATTAAGATCAATGTTAGGAAGTCTATCTAGTGCTTATGGTTCTATGATAGAGGGTATGGCAAAATCTATGAGATTCTTAAAATTAATCTCTGAAGAAACTTTCAATGCTAATATGAAAACTGTTAAAGAATTTAAAGATGCGGCTGAAAGATTACAAACACCATTAGCTGAACTAAATGCACAAACAAGAGCATCAGCAGAAAATACTCAAGATTGGATGATTGCAACAAAAGCTGTAGAAAAATTTATAGAATCAGTAATGAAGAATATGGAATTAACTAACGAACAAATGAAAAAACTTTTAGACTTAGCTGGTAAAGTAAAAAAAGAAGTTCAAGAAACAGGAGTTGATTTTGGAAAAGTTGGAGAAATAATTCAAGAAAAAATTAAAAAACAATTAGAAAGTGTTAATGAAAGACTTGCAAAAGGTATAGTTGGTTCAGTTAAAAGTTTATCAAAAGGACTTGCAGAAGTAGTTGTAAGGGGTAAAGATTTAAACATGACACTTAAAGAAATAGCACAAAGTATTATGGTAAATATTTTATCAAGTCTAATTGAAGAAATAGCACTACGACAAATTAACAAAATTTTAAACAGAGAAGAAGTAGAAGCTGAAGCAGATAAATTAAATTTAATGAAGTCTCAAAACACAGAAAGAAAAAGAGCAATATTATTCAATGCTCTAGGAGGTGGTAGTGGTGGAAGTGGAAGTGGATTAGAATTTTTTGCTAAAGGTGGTGCTGTATCAAAAGGTAAAGCTGTTGTAGTTGGAGAGAGAGGACCAGAATTATTCGTTCCTAATCAAACCGGTCAAATAACTCAAAACGCAAGAGGCACAAGAAATGGTGGTGGTACTACAGTTAATTTTAACATTAACACAGTAGATGCTTCAGGCTTTGAAGAATTACTTGTAAGATCAAGAGGAACTATAACTCAATTAATTAATAACGCAGTTAATGAAAGAGGTCAGGAGAGTTTAATTTAATGTCAGGTGCTTTTCCAATATCTTCTGCTAAGTTTGAATCTTTAGGAATAAAGTCTATTCAAAATACTATTATTTCAAAAAGTGTATCTGGTAAAAAACTTGCTAGACAGATAGACAATCAAAGATTTGCATTTACTATTAGAGTTATTACAGGAACTAGATCAGATGTTTATGGAGAATTAATGGCTTTTATAATTAAACAAAGATCAGGCAAAGAAAACTTTACCATTATCCCACCAGAAGTTACAAATGCCAGAGGTAATGAAACTAATACTGTATTGGTAAATGGCTCTCACGCAGTAGGAGATACAACGATTGCTATGGACGGACACCATAATGACAATCCACACGCATTTAAGTCAGGAGATTTTATTAAGTTTGCTAGTCACGATAAAGTTTATATGATTGTAGCAGATGTCCAAGCCTCTAGTGGTGCTTCAACAGTAACTATCGAGCCACCTCTTTTACAAACAGTAGCAGATGATTCAGTAGTAACTTATGACAATGTTCCTTTTACAGTACATCTAACTAATGATATTCAAGAGTTTGGTGCTGTTGGTACTGCTAATGATGGAGCGTTATTATATCAATTTGAATTTGATGTAGAAGAATCTCTTTAATGAAATATAAAATAACCCACCTTGTTACGGCTGACTTTGTTGCTGAAATCATAGTAGATGAAAGTGAAATAAATATAAGAACTAACGACCTGAAGGAATTTAAAAAACCTAATAGCAAGTTTGAAATTACTATGATAAAAGGTACGGAACAATTAGTTAGAACTACTTACGAGAAGCATAATGACAAGGAATTTAACATCATCAATCAAGACAGCATTAGCGACGAATGATATTAGACCTTTTCATTTTCTTACAATAAATTTTAGTACTCCTGTTAATTTTACCGATTGTTCATTCTCATTAACTTCATCAGTATCAGGTTCTTCAGTTACTTATACCCCATCAGATTTTATTATTGGTATTTCTGATTTTACTGAAGAAATAGATGTAACTAAATCAAGTTTATTAATATCTTTATCTGGTGCAGATCAAACATTCATTTCAACAGTATTAAATGAAAATATAACAAATGACGAAGTAACTATATTTAGAGGATTGTTAACTAATACAAATCAAATAATTTCAGATCCCTTTCTTCTTTATAAAGGAAATATAGAAAATTTTGCAATTAATGAAACCACAAAAGAAAGTATAGTTAATTTATCTGTTGTTTCACATTGGGCTGATTTTGAAAAGAAAAATGGAAGAAAAACAAACAACACTTCACAACAAAGATTTTTTAGTACAGATGTTGGTATGGATTTTTCATCAGAAACAGTACAAGATGTTAAGTGGGGTAGAGAATAATGTTTAGATGGTTTGAAAAATTACTAATCAAATTAGCAAAGAAAATTTTAAACAAACACGCACCCAAAGGAGAGTTCCTTGCTTATATAAATAAAAGAGAAGAAAAACTTTTAAAACAATATGGTGGTGCTGGATTAGAAGTTAAAAAAACTAAAATTAAATCTTTTTTTTTTACTGCATTAATTTCAGCAGCTGTTAGTTATTTCACAACCAATAAAGTAGTACAGATAATTGCAACCATCGCAATATCATGGTTGTTTAGACCTAAAGTTCCTGACATTCCAGATTATGGATTAAATGAAGCAGATGAATTTGAAACAGGAATACTTTTAAATAAACAAAGTAATGACTCAAACATTCCTGTAATTTATGGAGAAAGATTAGTTGGTGGTACTCGTGTCTTTTTAGATTCTGGTGGTGGTAACACAAATCAATATCTTTATATGGCTATCGTTATGGCAGAGGGAGAAATAAATTCTATTGAAGAAATAAGAGTAGATGACAAAGTTGTAACATGGGCAAGTGCATTATCAGATGGAACAGAAGTAGAAGTAAATAGTTCAGATAGCAATTTTTATAAAGCTGACCCAAATGAAGAAGGCTCAAGTGCAGAAAGTTTAATTAGAGTAGAACCACACTTTGGAACTGATGGGCAATCTGCTTCAGGTATATTATCAGCACTATCAAATTGGGGAAGTAATCATAAGCTATCTGGTCTTTGCTATTTAGCATTAAGGTTTAAATGGAATCAAGACGCATTTAGTGGAATTCCAAAAGTACAAGCTAGAATAAAAGGAAAAAAAGTAAGAACTTATAATTCAAGTTTAGTAGAGCAATCTGCATCTTTTCAAACTAATCCAGCTTGGTGCTTATTAGATTATTTAACAAATGAAAGATATGGAAAAGGATTAGCAATTAGTGAAATAGATTTACAATCTTTTTATGATGCCTCACAAGTTTGCGAAACACAAGTTACACCTTATTCTGGTGGTAGTGATATAAATATATTTGATACTAATGCAGTTATAGATACTTCTAAAAAATTATTAGAAAATGTAAGAGAACTTTTAAAAGGGTGTAGAGGTTATCTGCCATACACACAAGGTAAATACAATTTAATTATTGAAACAACAGGAACTGCATCAATAACATTAACAGAAGATAATATTATAGGTGGATATACTTTAACAACTCCAGCTAAAAACGAAAAGTATAATAGAGTTATTGTAACTTATGTTAACCCTGATCGTAATTATCAAGTTGACGAAGTACAGTTTCCACCAATAGATGATAGTGGATTACCAAGTGCAGATCGTCATTCAACTATGAAAGCTGATGATGGTGGATTTTTGTTAGAGGGTAGATTTGATTTTGGCAAAGTCATAACAAATACTTATCAAGCAGAAGAAATGGCAGAAGTTATACTTAGACGGACTAGAGATTCTTTAAGATTATCGATTAATGTTTCTTTTAGTGCGTATGATTTAGCAATAGGAGATATTGTAAATATAACGCATAGTTCAATTGGATTTAGTGCTAAACCTTTTAGAGTTTTATCTATTAAATTTAATCCAGATTTCACACTTGGTTTAGATTTAGTAGAACATCAAGACGCACATTATACTTGGGCAACTAAAACACAAGCACCGACAGTACCAGCTACTAATCTTCCTAATCCATTTACTATCCAACCACCAGCAAGTGTTACACTTGATGATACTTTAGTTGAGTATAATGATGGAACTGTAATTGTAGCGTTAGATATATCTATAGGTGCTTCTGTTGATAAATTTATTGATTATTACCAAGTAGAATACAAGTTAAGTACAGATTCAGATTTTATTATTTATGCTCAAGGTAAAGGATTAAATCATAGAGTTTTAAATGTTGTTGACCAAAAGGTGTATGACGTAAGAGTTAAAGCTGTAAATAGTTTAGGCGTATCATCAGCTTATGTATCAGCACAAAGAACAATCGTAGGTGCTATTGAGCCACCATCTGATATTAATGATTTTTCTTGTAACATTGTTGGAACAAATGCACATTTAAGTTGGACACAGATACCAGATTTAGATTTAGCATATTATCAAATTAGATATGCTATTGAAACAGATGGAACTGCTGATTGGCAAAACTCAGTTAATTTAGTTACAAAAGTATCAAGACCAGCAACTTCAATAACTGTACCAGCTAGGGCTGGAACTTATCTAATCAAAGCAGTTGATAAACTTGGTAACTTTAGTTCTAATGCAACATCTATTATTTCTAATGTAACTGATGTTGTTAATCATAATGCAGTTGCAACACAATCAGAACACCCTAATTTTACTGGTACATTTACAAATACATTATTAACTGACAATGCAATAGAATTAGATTCATCAGAACTCTTTGATAGTGCTTCTGGATTATTTGATGATGAAACTACTAGAGTATTTGATTCTGGTGTTTCTAATGCTGATTTTAATGCAAATGGTAATTATGAATTTGCAGATGTAATTGATATAGGTGCAAAACATACTGCAAGAATTACTGCAACTTTAAGTCAAACATCTGATAATCCAGATGACCTTTTTGATAATAAAAGTGGATTATTTGATTCTGCACCTTCTAACTTTGATGGAGATACACCAGCCAACTGTGAGGCACATTTAGAAATAGCAACAAGTGATGATAACTCAACATACACAGCTTTTCAAAATTTTGTAATAGGAAATTATACTGCTAGATTTTTTAAATTTAGAGTTGTTTTAACTTCAACAGATGGTGCTTCTACTCCTGTCGTATCAGAAGTAACAGTTACAATAGATATGCCTGATAGAATATTTAGTGGAAATGATATAGTATCTGGTGCTGGAACTAAAACAGTAACATTTACAAACCCATACAAATCTGTTAATTATGCAGTTGGTATCACAGGAGAAAACATGGCAACAGGAGATTTCTTCACAGTATCTAATAAAACAATTAATGGCTTTGATGTTTTATTTAAAAATTCAAGTGGAACAAATATATCGAGAACATTTGATTTTATTGCAAAAGGTTTTTAAAAGGAGTATAAGAAATCATGGCACAACACGATTACAATATAGCAAACCAATCATTTCCAGCTACTAGAACAGATATTAATAATGTTTTATCTGCAATAAATTCATCTAATTCTGGAACATCAAGACCAAGTGGTGCTGTTGTGGGGACGATTTGGCTAGATACTACCTCAGCAACTAATCCAACTCTAAAATATTATGATGGTGCAGATGATATATCTTTGGCAACTTTAGACCATTCAGCTAACACAGTTAATTGGTTAGATAGTACAATTTCAATTACAGGACTTTCAACAACTGCAACAGGAACAGTTTTAACTTTATCTGATAGTAATATCTTATTTACAAAAAAAGGTTATTTTGCTGAACAAACATTAACTGATGGTGCTACTATAGATTGGAATTTATCAACTCAACAAGTTGCAAAAGTTACACTAGCTGGAAACAGAACACTTAACGCACCAACAAACCAACAAGCTGGTGCATTTTATTCATTAACAATAATTCAAGATGGTACAGGCTCAAGAACATTAACTTTTAATAGTGCTTACAAATTCACAGGGGCAACTGCACCAACTCTAACTACAACTGCATCTGCAAAAGATGTGATTGTTTTTAAATCTGATGGAACAAATTTATTAGAAACAGGAAGATCATTAAATATAGGTTAATAATATGTATGCTTTAGTAGAAAATGGACAGATAACAAAAACATTCTCATATCCAAAAGGATTTGAATTAAATGATAATCAATACCCAGCTAAAATATTTGAACTTTGGACTACTGCTGAAAAAGAAGCAATAGGATTATATGAAGTTATAACTGATTCAACTAATTACAAAGACCCAGCATATTACAATAACACAAACGAACAATATAGTTTTGCTAATGGTCAAGTTACTAAATCTTGGGGAACTGCAACTGCTAAAAGATTAAATGATGAAAACGCAGTAGATGAAGATGGTAATAATGTTTTAGATGATGATGGCAACCAAGTTATTAATTATGGTTTAAAAACTGAAAAGAAAAGAATAGTCAAACAACAAGCAAGTGGATTACTTGCACCAACAGATTGGTATATTACAAAATCAACAGAGGTAGCTGATTATGATGTACCAGCAAATATCTTATCCTTTAGAGCAGATGTTCGATCTA
>Ga0196899_1000174_pt1 | contig 33750 bp, 43 predicted proteins | sample VirMetDEL_Sep_01_FD_169095 | JGI IMG/M metagenome (GOLD analysis project Ga0196899, IMG submission 169095) | Aqueous microbial communities from the Delaware River and Bay under freshwater to marine salinity gradient to study organic matter... | ecosystem: Environmental > Aquatic > Marine >... | reverse complement strand
TAATTGAGGTTTCCGACTAGCTCCCCCGAGATGTTCGGGAAGTTGCCGCTCAGAGTCGTATCGCTGAGACGCGCGACGGTAATCGGAGTGCTCGAACCTCGACTGAGCGACGTACCGAAACCAGGCGTGTAGTTGATGTTGTACGGCAAAGTCTCGAACGCCATCGTGACCTTGGCGTCGACGTCAGATCGTAGACCGAGACTGACCGGAAAGATGTTTTGCTGGTTCGGAACGCCGTTGATCGAAGGTTTGAGCTGAAGACCCATGATCGTCCGGTCAGTCGAATCGATCAGCTTGGCTTCAGGCATCGAAGCACTACCGGTAACGAGCGTGCCATCATCACCGCCATCGATATAAACGCTACTGCCGTACAAATTGATGAAAGCTGGCTGTGTTGTGCCTGCAGTTGTACGTGCTTGTGTAAACACCTTCATAAAAGGTGAACGTAAGCTGGGGAGCGAATACTCATTGGAAGCGGTGATACTGTGCAAACGCACCCATCGAGCATCCCGGTAGTTGCTAGGGACGTACGCGTAAAACTCAGCACCGATAGCGCCGTACCACCCAAATTGGACGGCGAACATGGTGACCTTACGTAGGTCGAAACTCCACGCGGCGTTACTGTCGATCGTGATCGGGTCGCCGTTCCAGGAATCCCGAGGCACTTTCAGCGTGCCGAGCGTACCCGACTGCCGGACAACGTAAAGATCTGTGCCGCGCTCAAGCTGGAAGTAGTAACCGTCGCCAACAGAGTTGCGAACACCCCAGGTAATAACTTCACCCGTGTGCTGGCTGTTCGTCGACATACGAACGCCTAATGTGACGCCCGTAATACGACCCGGTTGGTATCGGAAGGCCCGTTTGGTTTCCCAATACTGGGTCATCACACCATCAGTTTCATCACCAGGGAAACGACCAGTGCCGTCATCAAAGGGATACTTAAAACTACGGGCTTTGGGGTAAACGTAAGCCTGCAGCGCACTTTCACTTTTGATTTCGCGCTCGTAGTACCCAAAGTCGCCGTCAAATGTGTATGACGTCGGGTCGTAGTAATAGGTGTAATCAGCAGTGCCTCCGAAGTTGCCACGCCAGTTCTGCGGGTCGGCGCCGTAGCTGTTAACAACGGAGAACAGACCTAACTGGCGCTCATCCTTGGGAACACCGAGCAGACTGAACGAAACTTCAGACTGACTATCGGTGCGATCCAGCGCCGGAATCGTCGAATCGACAGTATTAGAAATAACGACCGGATACGCAGTGCCGGACGACACCACAAGGTCGTCAAGCGGTGCGGTTACAGGTGTGTCGGTACCGGACGCATAAAGTAGCCGACCGTCCAAAAAGTTAATGAGGTCTGAATCGACGCGAGTCAGACCTGCAGGAGCGGCATCGTCAGGAAGCTGATAAAACCCACTTAAAGTCGTCATGGACTACCGCTCAAACTTGCTCCTCCCAGGTGAGGGAGCTGCTCACATCCATCGTACCCGTTGCGCTGTTGGCGACCACATAAAGAGCGTCGCCAGATGCAGCAGTTAACGGATACGAGAGGTAATCCTTGTTGTAAGCGAAGTAAGGCGACAGATCGATATCTGTACCGCCTTGGCCGACAAAGAAGGTTGCCACGGTGACGCCGCCGCTAACGATAGGCACGGTGCCGGAAGGAACGTCGGCGTACTCGACGGGGCTTAGCGTACCGGCGCTGGTGTAAGACGCAACACCCGACACATAAACGGGGTTTTTGACCAGCTTGATTGTGCCGCGAGCGCCGGCACCAACACCCAGGCGGGTCGGATAAACCTGCATCCGGTTACGAACACCGTTGACTTCGTTCTTCACGCGAACGGCCAACAGAGCCTCACCAGTTGTGCTTACGCCGCGATCATTGGCATTGCTCTGAGAGCGAGCAACAACGGTGCCAGTGTCGCCGCCATCGATGTAGTACGAAGCGCCGTACTTATAAATGGCAGATTCGTTGGCGCTGTTGTACTTCTGCGCGACGTAAGTAATCGGCAGAGTTGGGTTCGACAGACTCGGGCTGACGAGCTGGTTCGAAGTGCGAATGTCATGAATCCGAACCCACGCGGCGTTGCCTGTAGTGGTGGAATCGGGAATGTAGGCAAAGAAACGAGCGCCGACTGCCCCGTACCAGGAGTAGTCGACCTTGAGCATGGTGACTTTGGTGAAGTCAAAGTCCCAAACAGAAGTATCGGTCTGAAGGTTGCCGTTGTCGTCGGTAACAGCAGTACCGTCGATATAAGAAACTAAAGGAGTATTAGCAGTACCGCTAGCGTGCAGTGTAAAGCTGCTCTTTCCAGGCGTCCTATCAGAGTAGAAGAGGGTCGCAGTTTGAGCATCGAGACGATCCCCCGAGAAGTAACGCCGGGGTACACGATACTCGTAGGTGTACTGGTTACCGCTGGCGACCGTTAAGAAACTCGACGAAACAGTCGTTGTGCCGGCAGACGAAGCATTACTGCCAATGTTGACACCGCTAGTAGCGTCCCGGAGACTGCGATCGTAAAGAGCAGCGTGAACATAAGTAAGACCGCCACGAACGATAACCAGATCGCTGCCGGCAGTACCGACATCGCCATCGCCAGCATCCGGGTTGCGGATACCAGTTGCGTCAGTCTCGAACGCGCTGCTACGGCGAACGCAGTAGAAGTTGAAGTTCTTATTGGTGCGAGTATCCCCGGTGAAATCTTGGGCGCCGCCTTGAACTTCCCAGTAGTAACCGTCCTTACTGTCGAAAGCGCCCGCTTTCTTGACGTCGGTCGCATCGGTCGACTCGGAAAAGCGGACGCCAAACGTAGCTGAGCTGACGCGACCGGGTTGGTAGCGGAAGAAGCGCTTGCTGCTGAGAGTCTGGGTGGTGCTGCCGCTAGCTGCGGGTAGGTAAATCTTGGCGGCGCTTTCACTAGGAAGGTGAGTCGTCAGGCCACCGCCTTCGCTCTCCCATTCGTTGGGGTTGACGTCGTAAGTGGTGACGTCAGAGAAGATACCGAGAGCAGTTTCGGTACGAGGGATACCAAGCAGGCTCAGGCTGACTTCCGAAATCTGCTGGTTCTGGATGCTGACGGGAACAGCAGATTGGTCGCTGGCAACAACAACGGGCAGGCTTTCCTGCATCGTCTGTTGGCCCTTTGGAATCGGGGCCGACCGACCAATAGTAATAACCGTTGCGTTTACGTCAGCCATGTTTTTAACCTTCCGTCAGGGGAGAGTAACGAAGACGATGCCCCGGACTAATGTGTCTATTCTACGCGAATAAAGAGCGATGCCAGTCGCATATACCCCGGTTGCTTCAACATTTGTACCCGAAGTTGAGAGTTCCGGAATAGCAAACTGGTAGGGAACCGAAGACGTAATCAAGTTCAGTTGGTTCTGACCGCTCGCATTCGTCGGGTACAGAACGTCGTAAACGTTGTCGGGAAGGCCGGAGACGGCCACGCCGCTCACGATCACGGAGTCGTAGCGGGAGACTCCAGGGTAAGTGGTCGTTACAACAGCCAGAGTGCCAGAGGCGCTGTTAACGAATCCGGAGACACCAGCCGCCAGTTCATCGTGAGTACGCTGAACATCCCAGTAAATTTGCTGACCAGAAGTCGTGGGGAGAAGATTAGTCTGAGCAGACGAGGCCCAGACCCGAATATAACCAGAGCCGGGAGTGACAACGGTGGTGTTGAGATCGGTGATGACGTCGTAAGTCGACGTACGTGCGTAAGAGTCTACAGTAGAATTAGAAAGATCTGCAGGAGAGCCATCAGCCTCCTGTAAATACATGTAAAAGCCGTCCCAGGTATCGCCTTTGATCAGATTGAGGTTGATCTCAGGGATAGACCTGTTGATCAGTTGGGTGGTATCAGGAAGACCGGTAACAGACGCGCCGTCGAGGATGGTGAGGGAACCACCGCTCGGAACGACAATGCCACTGGCAATCAGGGTGCCGGTGATCGTATCGCCGTCAGCGTTGACAAAGCGATCGTCAAGTACACCAATTTGTACACTCTTATTCTTATTAGCGTCTAGCGCTTCTGATATGTCTACAACAGGAAAATAGTCGCCGCTAGCAACGGTTGTAAGACTATTAAACTGAGAAATCTTTTCTGAAGCCACGTTGCTCAGCCCTCTTGCTCAATTATACTGCCGTCTTCAGTGAGAATCGTGTAAATTCCTTCAACAGGGCTGTCTTCCGTGACAATGTAGGGAGTTGATACATCAGCTAATACTGAAGTGGAGGGTTGTAAAACAACACCTGAAGTTGATGTAGCTCTAGCAAACGCAGCGATGTTTGCAGAGCCGTAAAGAGTGTCATTAAGGCCCGAAACCATCGGGTAATAGCTGGTGTAGTAACCTCCCGGCGAGTTACTTAGATATAAGTAGTCACCGGGAGTAAGACCCGAAAACGTGTGAACTTCACCGTCGACGACAACCTGAACCGGTGCGTGTAACGAACCAGAACTCAGGGCAACACCAACGGCTTTGAAACGGGTGGCGTCACCAACAACGGCTTTGCGGGCCACGCTGTCCGAAGTAACCGCGACGACATCGCCGACGTCGATACTTTCCCCAGCCCTAAAGATGGTTAACGCCACTTTCCAAGACTATTTTAACTAAGTCTACTTGCCTTGACCTCTGGTTTTTTTGCGTCCGTGATTGGGTTTTGAATGAAGTCCCTGTCCCTGCGCCGTTTTTTTAGGTTTTGAAACAATTAGAGACTGTCCTTTGGGCTTAGCCATTTGAAGTGCTATGAAACCTGTTTATTTTACACCGAAACCCACTGACTGCCGTTCCAAACCTTGAGAGTCGATTCACCTTCTGAGTACCAAAGCTCGCCTTCTTTCTCTGGAATCGGAGCGCCGGTCGAGTACGAAGCGCCTTTGTCTCCTGGGGCAGCCTCATACCAGCCACTGGTAACAGCATCGAAAATAAACAGGGTGCCGATTTGAGTGTTATACCAAAGAAGGCCGTCTCTAGTGGGCGCGTTAAGGCCGGTGCCGGAGGGAGCGTACGCTCCTTTAAGCGCAAACGCATCCGCGTTAGTTTGTAGCCAATCCCCAGAAGCGTAAACAAACAGGCGACCTTGATTCGTGTCGTACCAAAGAGTACCTTCAACACCCAAAGGTGCGGTATCTTGAACATTAACAGCGACGGCAGCACCACTGAGAACTGCTGACGTATTAATTACAGTCTGTCCTGGTGCGTAGGTAAAGGCTACATTAGTGCCCGCACTTAAACCGCCTGAAGTAATTACTCCGTAATCGGCATTAACAACAGAGACGCCGCCACTTTCGGTGATGTAGATGCCTGAGCCACCTATAACACCAGGAGCAATGCCGCTTATACTTACGTTTAAATCTTCTAGAGCGCGGACAACCCCTTCAAAGTTCCAAGGGTAACCTTGAGGACAGTGAGAATAACTGATTGTGCCCACGCCGCTAATCGTCCCTAAGAGTTCTTCGACTACTTCAACGATACCGCGAAAACTATGTTCGTGAAGGGCACGCGGAAGTACACCGTGTGTAGGACAAGGCGGCTGATTAATCTCCGGCATCAAAAATTAACCCGCCTCCTGCGACTAATTCTAACTCACAGAAACTCCGTTACAGTTTGAGGTTGTTTTAGATTTGTTGTACCGTGAGCTTACTCTTTTTACAACATTAACTGAAATACCTAATAAATTAGCTATCTTAGAGCAGCTAAGACCTTGTTCAAGTTGGTAAATAATTTCTTTTGTGCGCCAAGTGTTACGCTCTACCATATCAGCCCGTTTTTTAACAGCGAGCAATTCGGGCTCTTTGGACTCTTTTAAAAGAATTTGATGTACTCGTTGTTTGGAAATAGCAAATCGATCTGCAATTTGCTGGAGAGAATAACCTTCTTGTATATATAAGGTGTAAATACGCTCAAAACGTTCCCGGCGAGCTTCTTTTGAGGCGTACTGACCCCAGTACGTTTTGACGTCTTCTTTTGATTTGATTTTCATGATCGTTTAAAAACCTCTCAAAGCCTAGGCTCCTCGGCGCGTTTTGTCAAGTCTCTGTATCCTGAGAACTTGGCTTCCGTAACGTTCGCTGCTCATGGCGGAAACCTTCTTCAGCCAACATCCAGGCGGGTATACCGAGTTCAGAACTCTTTTTACGGCATAATTGCCAGAATTCGGTATCAGGTGATTCCGAAGTCTTATTCCGGGCAGAAAGCGTGCAGTCCATAATCCGAACTAAGTTGCACCAAGTATAAAGCCTATAGAAGCTGATCTGTCAACCCTATAAGTTACGTTATCGCCACGGGGCTTCTGCAAAACAATGCCTAAAAAAACCCCTCAGGGTTTTGTCCGCTTAACGTGAATTGCACTCACACGGAGTTAGTTATGTATTTAAATAAGTAAGTGGTACTTTATAACAATTAGGGCACTCTTTAAAGTGCGCTTTAATGGGTAGTTTTAAAAGTACACCTTAAATACGCTTAGTTAAAGCCGTATATGCCTAGCAAAACCCGTTAAGTTGATCTTTAATATAAAATCCTTTTTACTTACCTCCTTAAACAGACCCCTCAAACCAAAGCACTCTGTGCGCTAGAGCCTTGCTGTGCACTCGTCTCATTGGTCTCGTATAAGAATTAAGACGTTCCCGATCAGGAATAAAATCTGTTATTAGGCAGTCCATACGCGCTATGCCTTATACTGAAGTTGTTGAGCCCTGTAAGCCATGTGTAATTCGGTGCTTCTACTTATGTTCGGCCTTCTGGACGCCGAGCAAGTGTCGATACCTGACGACCCGCCAGATAGCACGGAACAGCTTGACTACCTCAGCATCGAGCATCACGGTGAGACGGTAGTTGCTGCCTGTCAATGCCGTCGTACGCCACCCGTGGCTTTGTTGGCCAAAGACTTCGAGCGCCGCTGCCAACTAGCCAGCTCTTTTGCTTGCCCCGTCTGCACAGCCGAACTCAAGAACGCCGCGTCGAGTTCCGCGTCAGACCGATTCCAAGCTTGGATGCTTCAACATAAATACGTCATCGATCCTGGAGAACATTTGTACGCCTCTGTGTTGCCGAAAAGACTTGTCGATTCGACCGACGGAACCTTGATGCGTCCACGCCGCTTTATATATGCCAGATTTTTTGGTGTCGATCTTGAAACTAAGGACAAAGTCCTCATGAAATGCGGCGATGCGAACTGTTTGAATCCTTATCACATGCACCTTGCGACCAGTCCTGCTAAAAAGGTAAGCTTCGACATGCACCTAGACGTTCTGCGATGGGCCAAGCGCAAAATGACCAACAGGGCGATTCAGGAACTTATCGAGATGAGGCACGGCCAAAGTATTTCAGTCAGGACTATCTCCGCACTAAGAAACAAACCTCTGCAATCAAAAGCTATCGCGACTTGATTGAGGTGTTAAAATCCGAACAGCCGTTATCTGCTACAGAAATAGCTGAAGCTTTAGGTATGTCCAAAGTGGCCGCCCTTAGCCAGCTCAAACGCTTGATAAATTTAAATTTAATTTGTCAAACAAAGTTTGAGCATCATGTTTATTACTGTACAAACGGTCATTTTACTGACCTCATAGATACCTCACTCTTAGAATGAGTTTTTCCGACACCCAACAGAAACCTTTTCTGTGGCGCTCTGAGTACATCGTTGAAAATCTTCCTAGTTGGATTTACACAGACAACAATGAGCCGCGCTCAGACGCGGAGTGTAAAGCTAAAATCAGCTCTTTAGAGTACACAATCAAAGATATTGATCTTCAGATTGAAATCCGAGATCTAGAGCTTAAAACAGGAAGCTCCCGCCACGGGAGTGCGTTCGACCACGATAAATGGAAGACTCAGGCGTTACGAGCTAAGCAGACGCACATGTACTTATTAAACGCGTACACATTCTGGTTACTGACTAACCAACGCCAAGAAACTTTAAATCTTTCAAAACTAGACTCCGTTATCAAACTCTTAATCGAAGAACCCAAGGACTTTATAGCTCAGTTAGAGAAACTTCTGTAAAATAAAACGAGCAGTAACGACAAGAAGGGTTCGTTTCTGCTACTGTCGGGGGTAGCGCTCGTTTTCACCCTTTCCGAGTGCTGGTAAGTGAAGGTCCCTGCCGAGCGCTCGGTGCGGACCCAGCCCCCTTCTAATCTATGGCACAAAATCAAATCGTCATTTCAGAACTTAACAAAATCCTGCGCAGTATCGATACTTCTCTTCAAATTTTGGCCAACTCAAAATCCGGGTGTGTAACCACGGCGTTTGTAACCAAACGTGCTTTGGCCGAAAGACTTGGAGTGCCTGCAATCAAGGTCGACAAACTTATCTACCAAGGAATTATTTCGGGAGGGAAATCCGGACTGGTAGAAAAAAGACATTACTGTAAGCTAGATCCGGACGAAAGCAACCCAAGTAACTATCTCTACGACAGCGCTAGAGTGCTTGCGGATGCTTGGAACAACTTCACGGGGTATACCGATGCCTAATCTCAGCCAAGTCGCACAACGTCTAAAATATAACCTTTTTTCGGGATCCGAAACAAAGAAACGGATGGCGGCCGGTGTCGCCCGCATGATTATTGGTGATATCGTCACGCTCCACGACGAATTTAAAACTTACAAAGGGGAGGGAGCGCTATTTTTCAATACTAGTAATGCCGAAGCATCTCAATTTCTGACGGTCAGGGATATTCAGACCGATATGGCTTTGGCGGAAGAGATGCTGAATAACGACTTAGCTAAATTTTTTAAAAAGTTGATTAAGGTAATAGAGAAAGAGAAGGACGATCCTATCGTCGTGATGTTAGACGTGCAAGGCATGAGCATCCATGTGTTGAATAAAAATAAAATTGACGAAGTGCTTGATGAACAAGTAAAAAGTGCCGATTAACACCATTGATTTTGTTTCGCCGATAAATGTCATAGCTACGGTTACGACTTTTTTCGATGGTGAAATAGACTTAGACCCCGCAAGTAGTCACAACGCGAATACATTTATCCAAGCCAATCGATATTTTTGTCCGGAAAATCAGGGTTTAAAACAAGATTGGAAGGCTAAGTGTGTTTATCTTTACCCGCCACGGGATCTTTTAACTGGAATAGAACAGCCTCCTGACAGAAGCCTGTGGACAAAAAAGAAAAGATTCGTCAAGTCTGCTCAAAGAGTTTGGATGGAAGAAATGCTGCGGAAATATACCCTAGGAGAGTTTGAGGAAGGAATTTTATTTCTGACATCGACTGATGTAGCACTAATCGCAGCTCAAAAAATAGGGTTAGATTTGCCGATGTGCATTTTGAAAGAACACCCAAAGCTAAGGAGTGACGATAAGGAATTCAATAAAATAAACACTAATAAAATTTACGGTTTTATTTATTATTTTCCGTCTCCTCATAAAGCAGACAGAAAAATACTTGAGTTTAGTGCTCTTTTTAGTACTCTCGGGCGTGTGTATATTTAATCGGCTGTTTGGTATCGTAAGAGTTATCGGGACCAAAATTATCGTTTTCGCCGAACCCTAAGCCGACTGGATTGTCACGCATTTTTTTCCGTAAGTACTCTCGCGATAACCGTTGCCCTCTTTCTTGAGGACTTTCACTCCAAACAGTGCCGGCCATTCTAATGTCGGCACGCTGGCGGTAACGGTAATCGTGCTTAGCAAAAGGAGCTTGCGTATGAAAAGCTACTTTTCGCTCATGTTTCCCTACCGGGATTTGTTCAGACATTCCAAGTAGTCAGACGCTTGACTTGATCTTGGTTGATATTGCCTTGAGCTAAATCCATAGCTCGTTGATCGTATTGAAGATTAAAAGCGGGATCCTTAGAAATAGCGGCAAAACGAGGCTGAATTTCATCTAAACCTCGTTTGATGTACTGATCGTACATATTCGCACTATTTACTAAGGTATTTTCAAAACGTTGGTGCGAAGGACTGCCTAAAACTGGAAAGTCGCCTTCGTTTAGCTGGGTCTGCCACCGCGATTGTTCGCCGGTCATAAAAGGACCAAATTCGTTTTGAATACGACTGTAGTAAGAAGAAGGATCGTTATCGTCACCTAAGAAACCAAGCATCTGTCCTTGAGTCTTGTCCGCCCGATCACGATATTTACCGGCACGCTGTCTAAGCTGTTTAGATAGTTGTTCCCCTTTCTTAACAGCCTGGGCTACCGACTCCCGAGCCGCTTCTAACTGATTTTCTTGAGCCTGTTGTTGAGCCTGTAGTTGAGCCTGTTGAGGATTAGCGCCCATAGTCTTAAAAACCCTTACTCAAGTATACCTAATTAAACAAGGCAGATTGAAACGTTTCTTGTCAGCGTTTACCCCCACCTTGAAAATCAGCGACAACCTGTCGACGTAGTCGATCAAAATTACTATATGGAGTCATGTCGCGACTACCCGGACCTCGGGGAGCCAAGAAATCAACGCTTGCGATAGTTCCATCAGCGGAACGGACATTTCCTGTGCCGCCTTGTTGACCAATAATTTGACCAGGCGCAACCTGTTGTCCTGGTCGAACTTGAACACTATTATCCGCCAAGTGCCCATAAAGCACGTCGACTTTTTTGTTAGTTAATGGATCTAATGATTCTATAACAACATAATTTCCATAGCCTCCTTCTCTGCTGACATCCTTGACCACGCCGCCTAAAACTGCGGGAAAACGTTTACTGGGGAAATAAAGGTCAACTCCAGGTTGTCCACTAGGTTGTTCGTAAACAACTGAAGTAGGTACTTCTAAAGCAGAAGAAGTAACAGGTGAAGGAGTAGAAGGCGCAGAAGAAGCGAGTTGAGAGTTAATTAAGTTTTCTTGATTAGCTTGACTTGTATTAAACGCTTTTTGATTTATTTTAGCTCCCAGAATATCCATAATTAACTTAGAAGGGTCGTTACCGCCAGGAGACCCCCCTAAAAACATCGCCTCGTTAGCTCTGTACTTATACTGTTCAGCTAAAGCCTGCCCCTCTTCTCCGTATTTATCAGGGTCTGCCTTAATTGCCTCGGCAGCTTGTAAATAAACTTGTGCTTTTTGAGTATCTCCCGAAGTCGGCTGCGCAGCTCCTGATAAAGCGTACTGAGTGACAATATTTTTTAAAGCACCTTGAAAATCATATCTAGGTAAATTTATAGAGGGAGCGTTTGCCGTCTGACCAGGGTCATAAGAAACGCCTCCGCTTGGTTTTTGAAGAAACCCTTGTAGTTCACTTAAAGACTTAACCGGTTGGTTGTAAAAGCTTTTCCCTTGCAACGTGGGAAGACTAGCCCATTCTGGCGCGAGCTTAGCGATCGTTTGGGGAGTAATAGGATCTCTTGCGGGGTCTACTCCACGCTGCTTCATTAAATAAATAGCTGCAAGATCTTGTTCCTGCGGACTAAAACTTTGTAACCCGAGCGCTTTCTGAGCACCGGCATACGTACCGGGCATAAATTGATAACGTCCGGCGGCAGCACTACCTTTAGGAAAACCTTTAGTTCTTACAACAAGATCAGGGTGCTTTGAAAAATCTTGAAAACGACCTCCTCCGAACATGACGTCATAACCACCGCCACGACGAGAGCTGTCTGTGCCCTCAGCGTACGCAATCAGATCCAACCATTGACGCGTCAGTGGGCTGTCTAACGACATCTGCTTGCTATTTATTCATCATTCTACCGAATCTTCGGATTCTTCGAACATGAGAACATTTGTTTCTACTGAAACTCCTATTTGTTGCATAACTGTTTTATACGCTCTCTCTTTACACATTAACTTTAAAATAGTCATCCAAAAATATTGATCTCTGTCAGTTCTATTATTTATAGATTTAGCTTTAGCTCGGATGCGAGTCAGCACAAATTCATCTTCTAGCGTCAAGCCGCACTGAAGATTTCTCATGTCTCCGTCAAAGTTTGAGGTTGCCACGGGCAAAACCCACTCTCTGCCTATCTTACACCAAATAATTAATGTACGTATCAAATAACTACATGCTTTCTGTAAACAATATAAAAGCTGTGCCAGAGCCGTCTTTCGACCTTTACAAAGCGCAAGAACCTCGTTATTATTACTGAGCCATCCTTATTCACACGGCAGATGTTTGAAGGCAAGACCCTCCTGACGATCGCGGAGACCGCAGAATTTTTAAACTGCTCTAGCGGCTTCGTGCGCAAGCGCATCGCACTGACCGAATCTAATAACGCCGGCGGTTGGCCAAAGGACATTTATGTAAATCTCCAGCCTTCTGGTGCTAAATCCCTGTACCGCATCAACAAGGACGCTCTTCAGAAGTATCTGAACGGTGCTGATTCTTCCGCTACAGTAGATAACGATGCTGAAGAGGGCTCTGTAGCCTTCGCTGACGTTTAATCATGACCTATACCGAGACTTTTGCTTCGACTCCGGCTTCCGAGCTCATGCCCACGGAGATCGAAGAGCGCGTAGTCTCGGTCGAACCGGAGCCCCAACTTCAAGATTTACTTTTGAATTTGGTGGCTCTGGCTTCGTATTCTCATCAGTTGTACGTCCAAGCCCACCTAATACACTTAAACGTAGAGGGGCCTCTTTTTCTCCCCCTTCATAAATTCCTAACTAAAGAATATGAACTGCATATAGATCATTTTGATAGTTTGGCTGAGTTTGTCCGCACAATGGACACACTTATGCCTATGTGTCAAAAAGGTTTGCTAGGCGCATATAAAGGTTTTAAACCTTGCAAATCTTATGAAACTCGTGAAATGCTCATAACTTATTTAACTAATTTAGAAGACTTTGGTATGAAATCAAAAGAGTTGGTAGACACGGCACGGAAAGTACAAGCTCCTGACGTCGAAAACTACGCAGCGGATTTAGTTAGAGATTCTTTTAAATCGGCGTGGTTCATTAAAAGCACACTTCGGGGTTAAACCTGCACCCATTGACCGCCAACATAAATATATAAACCGGAAGGCGCAGCTGCTTGATACATCACAGTTCCTTCCGGCGAACTGGCTGGCAAACCTGTTGTTATAGGCACGCCTGAAGCTTCAACACACCCCGAAGCAATTAATGAAGAATTAGCAACTAAGCTTCCAGAGGCAATAACTGCAGACGCAGCGGATGAAGCAAACGTTGCGGTATTAGCAGTATTAGCAGTAGTAGCTGTATCCGCAAAGGCAGAGCCAATAATTTGCCAAGTAGAGCCCGTCCAAACTTTTAAATAATAAGTAACGGCACTGCTGTCTACCCACGTCTCGCCCACGGAATTTCCTGTTTGACCAGCCGGTGTCGAGTTTGGAGCTGCGGCACCGTAATGATTTGGACCAATTTTTCGAATCGATCCTCCTGAGTCTTCTATATAGACACCTGGATCCGAAGCACCGTAATTAACAGCAGATTGACCTAACTGAAGTGTTGCTGGCTTCGGACGATCCGAATTTAAATTAGAACGTAGGCTTAAAAGATTAACCGGTGTTGATGTCATTAGCTGTAAACTCCTCCGTTAATTGGTGTTGCCGGCGCGGGCACTAGATCGCCGTTAGCATAAGTACCGCCGTCCAGAGTATTAGTCGGGGTAACTACGGGATCGCCATTAGCATAAGTGCCGCCATCATAAGAGTTTAAATTAGCGTAGTCGACCGGAGCAAAAGGATCAAACTCCGCCACGGTGGACATCTCAAAATTTTGAGCCTGTAAAGTCGCAAAACTATCTAAACTTCCTGCGTTTAAAGTCTTAGACATCATGTTGTACATATCAGGGTACATCATGTGCCTAGGCATGTCATTCTGTGTCGGAGAATAACGCTGCCACCACACGAGATCGCGTTCGCGTTTATAGAAAGAAAATTGCTTTTTAAGATCTACTTCGAACTTTTCTCTATACCATTCGTTCATGGGTTCGTCGTTAGGTTGCGGCAACCAGGGCGACGCCATGTCATTTTGATTAAAACGTTTTTCTAGATCCCACATAGCGGCGTATATGTGTTTACACCAACGAGGTTGGTAATAAAACAAATTAGGATCAGAATAAACTTGTTGAGTGTAGTTAGGTATGTTATAAATTTCGTTTAGGTAAATAAAGCCAAAATCACGCGCATAACCCGGATTATCTATGCTCGGAGAGACACGAGGAGTTTGATCGGGACCTGCGTCATATTGTCCAGGCACCATGTTAAAAACACCGGTATAAGGATACCGACGTTTTAGCGACGTGCTGTAAAGATCGAACCCTTCACGACCTAGAAAGTCTGGGCACGTGCACTGAGCACGCATTTCCGTGGTCATAAATTCTCCAACGTTGGGAGGACCTGTCGCAGGAACTGCCAGAGTATTAGCATCTACGACGCTCCAGCTTTTATCCTGAGCTTTTGATAAAAATAAAGTATTGAAAATAGGTGCATATGACGGAGTTAAAGGAGTTCCGTTGACTCCCACGGCGGTTACCGTGTAATTATTAAATCCGAACTGTTTTTCCGTCCCAGAAGAATCAAAACGATTGGATAAAACTTCTCCAGTAAAAAACGATATGGGAGCGCCAAAGTTAGCGCTCAAAATAACAGCGTATGTATCTTCGTCATAATCGCTTACCGAGCTGACGGAATATCCAAAGTCTCTGAAGTTAAAAGAATCACGTGGTCGGACTCCAACCATCCACATTTTCATATCCGATCGAGTAGTCGGATACATAAAAGCTATGCCGGGAAGGTAAATACCTAAACCCGGATCTCCTGAAACAAAATATTTAAAACTGTAAGTAAGACCGTCGTAAGCTTGTTGTGAATACATCGCAAGCTCATACCCTCTACGCCAACGACTCCAAAGAGAAGCGTAGTTATAGTCGCTTAGTACGCTGAAATCTTTAGTGCCTACAGCCGGTCGAAACCGCCGATGGAAAGACTGCGGACGATTCAGTTCAGACGGTTTTTCTGCGCCGGAAATATCTGGAACGGATTGAATTCCCGAGTTCGCGTTAAATTGACGAAACCCAAAATTATCCGATCCTTTCCGGCGAGACATAACAGATCAATAGAATCCGCCTTGAGCAAGAATAGTAATACCGGAGGCGCTAAGACCACCAGAAGCGGCCACGCCGGAAGCACCCGCAGGGCCAATGCCGATATAACCGGCGCAGAGAATGTAGCCCTTTTCTAGATAAAGACCTTCGTTCTTACCTAACTGAACAGGGGCAATAAGGTTGGTATCACCGGTGCGAGGCACAGGAGCCATCACAGCAGGAAGTTGAATACCTAGGGGGTACCCAAACGTAGAGCCGCTAAGACCAACTTCAAAGCGACCGACCATCAAAGCTGCGGAAGTAGAAGGCGCAGATTGATTGGGCATATAAACGTAAATGCCAATATCAGCAGTACGTACGCCGCTGTTGTCCGGATAATCTTCGTTGCTGATAATCGTGATATCTTCGACCAACGCTCCGTCTTCAGAAGGAAGATCGCCCACGCGGACTAACTGAATCAAGTCACCCAACGAAGGATTCGTTGGATCACAAGTAGTAGTCGAACCGGTAATCCGTGCGCCCCTTAAAAAAGGACGATCTACAAGGCAAGGCTGCTTGTTGGTGCTAGTAGAAGCCATTGTGTGTGCAGGGCGAATTTACTCAACCTAAACCCCTTAAAGGGTTGTCGGTTTTAAGAGACGGCTGAAGTAAGGCTGATGCGAGTACCGAAGACGAATCGTCTTTAGGTTTGCCAATCGCAGCCAGTAATTTATTAAGACGATCTTCGTCTCGTTGTTGGGCAGCGTACTGTTGCATCCTAGATCCGGCCATGCCAGGAACAGGATCCATGCCGCGAATACCGCGAATTAAATTACCGACACCTTCAATAAGGGCCGTCCCGCCAATCAAAGCATCAGCAAAAGAATTACCAAAACCGGGTTTGGCAGGGCTGGTACCCATAGCAACAGAAGAAGGTCCTTCGAAAGCTGCCCCTAGTTGATCAATACCAAACGAAGTATCGATATCGGGAGTAAATCCCCCGACGTACTCCTGAAAATAAGGCCCGCCTAAATTAGCGGCCGTAAGAAAAGAGGAGTTGGACATGACTCAAGGTTGCTTGTGCGGGGAGACTCAATGGAGAATTAGTACCCTGCGTACATAGCGCTACGGGGCGCCTGCAGCGTGGCGTAGGATTGGGGGCGCAGCGCATCCGCCATGTCAGCAGCGCCTTGAGTACCCATCACCGCATTTTCTGCGGCGGCACGCGATTGGCCCATGGCATTGTTCTGGAAGTTTGTTCCGATCGTGGTGCCGACCTGAGCTCCTTGGGCTACAGGCATTTGCTGGTTAGGGGCACGGCGCTGCATCCGAAGTTGCAGCTGATAAGCGAGTTCAGGATGCGCTTTTGCCCATTGCTCTAAACTGCCTTCATTTTCAATACCGACAGCAGAAGGTGCGCCCATTCCTTTAAGAGCGCCGATGATCTGCTCCGGGCGTCCAGGAGCATTTGCGTAAGCCGCCTGAACACGGTAAAGATCACCAATATTTTGGTACTGAGAAGCATCTTGACGTAAACCTTGGGCTGCGTTTTGAACCGCTTGGCTGTAATCGGAATCTCCGGAATCCATAAACTGGGGAACAGAGCCGCCGCCCATTGCACTGGCCACGCTGGTTGTTGGAGCCCGACCTCCGAGCGGAGCACGCATGACGGGCGCTGCCGAAGGAGCGGCAGGGGTTGTGCTGCTTGGGTTAACCGTGCCGGGGATAGCGTTGGTTGAACCGGCAATAGGTTGAGCCGGAGCGGATGCCTCAGGAGTTCCAGTTACGGCGGGAAGATTAGCACCGGCTTCAATAGTCGCTGTGGGAGCACCTAACATTGTCTGGCCCATAGCTTCAACTGCTTGTTGTTGGCCTCCTTGTTGGCCGGCCAAATAAGCACCGAGGCCCAGACCGCCAAGCATTCCAGCGCCTACTACGGGGGATAAAGGAATGCGACGTGCAGCAGCGGCACCGCCTTCAGCCGCAGCGGTAGCAGCAGGTCCAGTTGCAAGTCGCTCTAACGCCGGACCAACATTACGGAAAAATTCAGGAGTCGCCATAGCTTGGCGGAGATCAACCATATTGACCCCTCCAAGCGCATCAGACATCAATCGAAAAGAATCTCCTTCGGGAAGTACCCGTTGAGTTTGTGAAACTTCATAAACACTGACAGGGTTTACGGGCGATTGCACGGCGCCGGTAGTTCCGCGAGTCAAAGCACCTTCCGGAGTTGCTCCTGCGGTAGAAGCTCTGCCGGCAGGAGGTGTCATGCCGCCGCCGGGGGAACGAACCATCTCGCCGCCGCGACCCATGAATTGCATAGGCGCTTCTTCTAACTGACGAATTAGGGGAGAGTCAAACCCTTCTGTGCTCAGAAGAGCCTCCATTACTGCGTCGGCATCGACGCCACGCTCAGCGGCGGTGGTCTCAACAATTGAACGAATCCGACCGTAACCCTCGGGATCACGACGCCTCAGTTCTTTACCGTAGGCAAACGCAGGCTCGGGTGCCTGCGGTGAGCTAGGAATCGCGTAAGGGCGAACAGTTGTACTTGCGGGTATATCTTGAGCTACAGGCAGAGAACGTTGTCCGGGGTCAACACCAGGCACACGAGCCGGAAGAGTTTCACGGGGAACATCAGCTTGGGGATATCCTGCGCGACGAGGAATTTGTTCGACGGGAACTTCACGAGGAACAGGAAGTTGTCTTTGAAAACGCCCAGTTTCCGGGTTAGGAGGTATGTTTAACCTCCCTTGAACCGCAGTAGTAGCTGGGGCAGAAGGCGTAGAGGGTTGGCTGGGCTTAATAGTTTGTTTAATTTGCCGGGGAGTTGGCGCCTCCGGAATAGCATTATTCAGCATCCGAAGACCGCCTTCAACAAGCGCTCGGATAGCCTTCTGATATGAAGAGTACGACATCCTAGAGACCTAGCCTGAGTTTATATTAGCGCCAATCTGCGTAGAAATACAGACGGTCAGCACGAGATACATCAGGTGGACCAGGAATAGCTTGAACAAACTCCGCGCCACTTCGTTCGAAACGATAGCGCGATGCCACGGGGTCTTTGTAGTTAGCTACGTAGAGCATTTCAGCAAGACGACCTGTTTCATATAGGTAGTTTTGCCGCCAGACTTTAGCGACTTCAGTCTTATCTTGAATGTTGATAGAGCGGTTGACATCGCCGAGGATGGTTTCCTGACGGTTTGTAGCTCGACCAGCCGCTAATTCGGTAAGACGCTCAGCTTCCTCACAACGCTCAATAGTCTGAATAATTTTATCGTAATAAAACTCACTTGGGATACTGTTACAAGCTTCCAGTAACCTGGCGTAATCGCCAGCTGGCACTGTAGCGATATTATAACCTAGGTGATAAGTTACACGACTAAAATTAAAATCATCAAGTCTGTAACCAAATACCTGGGCGCTATTTCTAGTTAACTGATTAACAGCAGCGTAAACTACTTCTCTTTTAGTGGCGTCAGTAGTATCAGGTTGAAATACAACACCCTGTTGAGCCAGATAGCCTTGTAGCTGCTCTAGCTCTTGTTGTGTGAACTGGGCCACAACTACCGACGCCTACAGTACACCTATTGTACTCTTTATTTATCTAGGACAAAGATCATTCAACGTAGATTGAATCGCTAAGAATTTCATCCCAATTAATGTGTTTAATCTGACGAAGCTGTTCCAGTTTTGTAAAACGCTCGCCGGGCAGGGACATGCGGAGCTCAATGATCTCGTTGGCGGTCTTAAGGCCCACGCCGGGGAGGATTTGAGTCAGTAGCTCGGGTGTTGCTGCATTCAAGTTGAACCGATTCGGCGCAGGAACCTGCGGTTTAACAATCTGTCGGCCACGCCGGGACTTAACGGGTTTTGCTCCGTTTTCTGCAACTGTATCTTGTTCTTTTTGCTCGATCTGGTTTTTATGCGCAAAAAAGACTTTTCCTGTAGTTTTAGACTTCACCATAAAGTACTCACCCTCGTCATGAGTACTCAGAATATCTACTTTGACGCCGCTAGGGGTATAAGTGACGTCTTGGGGAACAGTGGCAGTCATCATAGAGATACGACTTTCGCGCAGTATAGGACAAAGTTAGAATATAAAAAAGATAACGGACCATGCCTAACCCTCTTAGCTTACTTAGATTTGCAAATCAAGCTCCTGGCGTAGGTAAAGCTCTGAGAGCAATATATGCGGTAGCTCCTGACGTGGGAATAGGACTACCTTTAGAGCTCATGATGTCGGAAAAACAATCCCCAAAAAAAGAAAAAACAGCCGGATTAAACACAGCGGCAGAAGTTGCTACATCTTTGGTTCTTGGCGGAGCCGAAACAATACCGCAACTAACACAACTAGCTACAGATCCGTCAATTTTGAAAGCGCTGGGGCAAGAAGGGCTTAGCAAAAACGAAATAATTCAAAATTTAAATGCGCGGGCTCGTACGATTAATCCCAGCATGTATACAGAACAAATGGTTGAGCAGATTGTTGAGGGTAAAATCGACGCTGAAAAACAACGACTTATGCAAGAAGCACGGGACCGCTTACGTGGTATCGAAGTTCCGTTGCCTACGTCAGGCATGATGCGAATGCGCTAAGACAATAAAAAACCCCTCCATGTGGAGGGGATCTAATAATGCGCAGAGAAATTACTGCGGGGTGGTACTTGTATAAATGGTGGATTCCACCACGCCGCCAGGCTGAAGAGCCAGGTCGTCGCGCTTGGGAGCAGCGTCAGGCACGATCCAGCACACTTCGCACACGGCGAGTGCTTTGTCCTTACCTTTCAGGCTGCCCACACCGGCACGGGGGTCAAAAGTACCCGAGGCCAGAGCCAGGCCGGAAGCAACAACACCACCAAGATTGGTAGTAGCGAACAGCTTCCAGGTGGTCTCAGAACCCAGAGCAGACAAGCTGCTGGAGTTGATGATGTTCACCGAAGCGTTGCTGCCGTTCTCAATGCGGCTGCTAGCGCCAATCACGGACACGCCGAACTGACCGGACACCACGGTGCCGTCGCTACGCAGACCTTGGCTCACTGCAGGAACCAAGCTGAGCTGGGGGGTAGCGCTGCCGCCGCCCACGCCGCTGCTGATCACGTCGCCGCCATCAACACGCAGGGAAGCACGATACACATAAGCACCAGCAGGTACTTTGATACCGTCGGCGATGTCAGCACGGACATCCTTGTGGTAATCCGGGGAAGGAATAACCACATTGGCGCTACTGAAGGCTTGGTTAGAGCCATTCAGACCAGAGCCGTAAGGCTGAGTGTAGTACTCAAGCTGGTTAACGGAACCGTTGGCCTGATAAGACAGGTCGACGTAACCGATTGCCTGCTGAGCAATCCAGCCGGGACGGAACACCACACCGACAGGACCGCCAACCGGTTGACCGGTCAGGGTTTCGGAGGTTCCGTTTTCGTTGTTATAAACAACGGACTTCTCTTCGTGCCAGTAACGAAGAACATTGGTGTAGTTACCAGGATAAATCTTGGCAACTTGGAGCTGGTTAGGGTTGATTGCCATCGTTAGTTACCTCCTCAAGCGTTAAAGGAGTAAGCCACGGTGGCGAAGTCAGCGTTCAGAAGTTCGAAACCTGCGTACAGGCTCCAAATCATCATGATAAAACGGCTGAAATCGTCATTGTTGTTCAACAGCACCTGAGCGTTATTGCCGCCGATACCGACGCCAACGCTTTGGGGACCGAAGAACATACCGATTGCGCTCTCATAAGTAGCGGCGGTACCACCGATGGTGGCACTTTGGCTTTGAGAAGGCATGTTGGTCGATTCGAAGAAACGAACGCCTTCGAATACGAAACCGGTGGGCATGATCGGCTCACCAGCCACGAAGCTGGCTTGGCCGAAGCCCTGGCCCATGTAGATAGCAGCGTTGGGCTGCATACCGGACATGAGGGGGTTGATCTGACCGTTGCCAGGATAACGAGCCACTTCACGGAAGTCGCTGTTCTGACGCAGGTGCATCAGGAAGGTAGGATCGCAAACACAGCGATAGAAACCGTCCTGATAAGTGGGGACGTTGCGCTTACGCATGGACTTAACCACGCGGAGCAGGTCGTCCTTAACGTCGAACTTAGCTTGTTCGGCGTTGCTGTAGGTCAAAGAACCAACAGCGAGGTCGCCAGGGTAGTAGTAACCACCTTGGGTGTCAGAAGACTGACCTTTAGAAACTGCTTTCAGGAGTTCGTTGATGAACACCCGGTCACGCCAACGACGGTAGTCGTCGAGCAGGGTCAGTGAACCGATGGACTGGTGGAAGGCAGTCAGGTTGCCGGTGTCCAGCAGAAGACGCTGCGCGGTGATGAGGGTTTCGCGAGCAATCTTAAAAGTGCTCGGCGAAGTGGGGTCGCCCGGATCCGCAGGGCCGGTGTACTCCTTAAGAGTAACCAGCACTTTGTCCTTCACGATATTGCGGCTGTTTGCAGTACCAATGGTCTGCTCTGCAGTACGCTCACGTGACTCTTTGCTTCCCGGATTGCCCCAGAACCTGTAGCGGTCTAACTGTACAGTCTGGCCTGGCTGCTTACTGAAGTCATGTACGACTACAGGTTCTGCGGCCATCTCTACAACGTACGCAGGGTGCGGACGGTAAAGCTCGGCGCCGAGAAGCTTCGGGAAATCATTATCGACAAACACTGTCGATAGCTCCAGAAACTACAAAATAAGTTTAATAGATAAAAAGGGTAAAGACACATAAAAGTGTCTCGTTTTTAGCGTTAACCTAATTTCCGATACATATTACGTACGCTTTCTGGCAATTGGTAGTAAACAGAACCGTAGTTAGATACGTATCTAGCTGCGCCTCCCCGATACATAAACCTAAAGGGAACGGACATTAAACCCGGTTCTTCTGTACGAATAGTCTGTGTGTAAGTTTTACAATATACCGGAGGATTATAAACCCATTCTGATCTATTAGCCGAACCTAGAGAACCAAGAGAGTTAGTCAAGATACTCCCTTCGTACCGCCCGTGAGTGACGCCGCCACCCGTTAGACCTTGTTGCCCGGTGTTACCTGTCGGTATGTTGTATGGGTCATATGCCTGAGAATCCGGCGCAGAACCATTGAAATATGTGTATTTTCCAGCATCACGAACTCCGTAATCTGGTCCTGTAAAAGTCTGAACTTTTCGTCCGGCAATTGTTTCTACAGTGACCGGGCGATACCCTTCGTACGAACTAAGCACGCCGCTAGGCGCATAATTTATGTTTTCGTAATCGTTCCAGTACCCAGAAACAGCCGTGGGAACTTGTCTCCACGCGGTCGAATACCCTCCGCTGTAGTTAGGCGAGCCGTCTACAATTTTGCCTATATCAGCTCCGGTGTCTTGAATACCAGAACTAACAACGACGTAGCCTTCGTACGAAGGGCCACTTTGCACACGGTGCGGCCCTGAATCGTACTTATAGTTTCTAAACGGTATATACATTTAAAGCAGCCAGAGCTGCCTTAATTCTAGACGGCGGGAATATCGTCAGCTGAACCAGCAGCAGGAATACGATTGTCAAGAGCACGGATGTCACTGCCGATCAAACTAATGTCTCGGGCATAATTAGCTTTAAGCTCTTCGAGTTCTTTTTTAAGCTGCTCGACTTCGGTTTTTTCTCCGCCACGGCGGCGACCAAGGGGGTTAGGCATCGATTACTTACCTGTACTCTTTTTGTAGTTTACAGCTTTTTTCTTTGCTTCTTTGCGTTTATTTACGCGCTCAGGCAAGTCGCCTTTCGTTTTGCGTTCGTACTCCTCAACTTTGCCTTTCGAAATCTCGCCTCGTTCCTGCATAGCGTAAAATTTTCGTCTTTGAGCTTGCGACTTAAAAGGCATCTTGATAAATGCTTTTTAACAGTTTATCCAATAAAAAACCCCCGTTATCCAGACGGGGGTAAATAATTCGTCCACCTTGCGGACGGCTGGTAGCCGTCGAACTAAATTTAACTCAAGCTTGATCCAGGAACAACAGCTTGGCCCGAAGAGCATCGGGAGACATGTTGTTAAGGTAACGCCAGGCTTGATCAGGAGATTGGTTCATCACCTGCCCAAACTGTTCCCACTGCATGTTGGGATCTTGTGCAGGTTGGCCCCCAGTTGCGGCTGCAGGAACAGCAGGAACCTGATCATAGTTGGGTTGATAAGCCTGTTGCTGAAGAGCAGCGCGAGCTTCATCGGCAGCAATCTGCTCGTCAGTACGAAGATCAGTGGGGTACACCTCGGTGAAGAACCGATTAGTGTAATCAGCCAGATGATCAGGATCGGTCAGAATCTGCTCCATAGCCATGCCACGTGAGGCAATTTGCTCCAGAGTCTGATGCTGCTGAATCAGTGCATCCTCCAAAGTGGTGGAGTACTGATTGAGGATTGCAGGGGCTTCGAGGCCGAAGTGATTAACGACGGCGGCGCTTGCTTGACTTAACTGCGGCTCCTGCGCCGTAGAAGTCGGCGAGGAAATTGGGGTCGTATAAACGTTGTTGGATAAGGTCGGCTGAACCGTAGGGGGTTGGTAAGCCCAGGGCTGTTGGACCTGTGAAGCCAGATTGCTCTGTTGAATATCCAGCGTTGCCGCCTGGGGCTGCGCTAACGATGCTGTCTGGCTGGGGGACGGGGAGAGCCGGGAAACGATCCGGTCCAGGCTGCCCAGCGCTGCTTCCCACGGGTTGTTCGGGGAGGAGGCTGACGGAAACTGGTTGGACTGGCTGTTGATAGAAGGGGCCGTAGCCAGTTGTGCCGGCGACGGCGCTTGGGCTGTAGTTGCCGAAGCTACCGCCGGGGTAGGGGTTTGCGCCACCCATTGTGGGTACGCGGTTGAGCCCATATCCTGGGAGAAGGCCGCCTGGGGCGCCGCTACTGCCGGGGATACCGGGCTCGGGGTCGAAGCTGGGATCGCTTGGCTCATAGCTGCCCGAGTAAGTTAATTCTTGCGCGAGGTGATCGAATGTGCGGTAGAGGAGAGGCGTTATATTTAACCTCGGATCTGCCGCTAGGGGCTGGGTCGGCGCAAGAGGATGCGGCGACTGCATCAGCTGATTTAATGTTAGCAGGAAATTTTGTAGTGCGGCTTGCGTTTGTTGAATCATTCTGAAAGGAAATCCTTTCAGCATTTCAGAACGCTCTAAATCGCTTTTGTCGGGGAACAAATAACGTAGAGCTTCCACGCTGTCAACACCTAACTCCTGCAAGTTTCTGACAACGATTGACTTTTGGTTGATGTCGTAAGCCGTGTCTTCGTAAACATCGCCCTGGAATCGATACGTAACCTCTCGTTCTCCATCCGGCGGTAGCCCGAAAACACCTCCAGGAACTTTGTTCTCCGAAAGTGCAGTTTGAATCGCCACATCTACGTCGTTATCGTATTTAACGAGACGTTTTTGATAGCGTTCAATTGCTTCGGCAGTCTCTTCTTTAGGCTCCTTAGGCGGAGCAAGACCCATAACCGAAATAAAACTTTCGCGGAAAACCTGCTCTTGATGGTAAATAATCATCTCAAGCAGACGACAAAAACCGTAAGTCAAAAAGCTCTTATTTTTACGAAGAGCAGTTGCTTGAGCGCGGCCCATGAGACCTTTAATTTCAGTCGCAGTGGCGCCTGCGCTAATTGATATTTCATCAACGCCGCCGAGTGCAGTTCGAATTTCTTCACGAAGTAAAAGAGAATATCGGTTCATATCCCCGTTCACGGGGTCGGGCGTCATATAACCAACCCGATCTGACGGTTCGACGTTGGCGATAATCCGAGGAACTCGAAGTCCCCCGAGACCTGACTGAGATCCAAACGGATCCGAAACCCGCGTGGAAGGCGAATCTAAACCTGCGAAACCGCTTTGACTACTAATCGTGGGACGGAAATTACGATCAGAATCACTTGCTTCGACCAGATCACTCCGAGGCCGAGAACTGATAAGCGTGGGATTACCAAAGAACTCGATATTTTTGGAGATATTTTGCATCATTTGATCATGCAGAACAATTTGCTGCATGAACGGTTCAAATTCACCTTCGCCTTCGGTCCCACTGGCGTTCGGTTTGTTTAGAACCTCCACGGCGGGAATAAAACCAAGCGTGTTTGGCCGGCTATTCCGAGGAGTAATAACAGAACCAGGTTCTAAGTCAAAACTTAGTTCTGTGTCTGCCTCATACTCTGTGATTGTTTCGGCAGTAATTGAAATACGAACGTATCTTTTGTTTTGCCCGTAAGTGTTTGAAGGTAAACCTAAATTTCCGTTCTTAACTTTGTAAGAATATAAAATAACGACCTCTTCGATTTCGCCATTAATGTCGTGATAAACACGGTACTGATTTTTGTTAAAGAAATAAATTTGGTACTTTAATTTTGGGTCCGGACGAAAATAAAAAAGCCCCGAACCGTCAATAAGAAAATTTCGTAAAATCGAAGGGAATCGAATATCTAGTTTATTTAACTTTATTAAATCATCTAGAAATTTACTGCGTGCTTTATAAGTATCTTGCTCACAATAAAAAAACAGACCCTTCTTTATCATAAGAAGGGTCATCTGCTGCAGATGGCTAAGCACCACCATGGTGGCGGACTGCTTCGAGCGATCCTGAGTCCGAGCTGCCTCCAGAATTTCACTGAATCGTCCTCGGACACTTAAAAGATCTGCAGGCATGTTACGAATACGACGTTATCAGGAGTCCGGAAGAAGGTACTCCTTCACTCGTTCCAGTTTAAACAATTCTGGCGGTAAAAGATCGTGCGGATACGAGGTAAGCAGATGATCTTTACGGCCGAGTGGATCCGTACCGCCCGCTTGAGCTTTGTAGTTATCTAAATAATCAAGCATTTCCTCACTGTACGCGGGAGCGTGGGCATTTGGAATATCGTCATAACAGTGCGAGAAGGATGTTAGTTTGCGTTTAAGCCGATCAGGACCGCCCATCCAGCTAAAGTGCCACCCTGCGTCACAGTCTCCCACGACAAGGTCATTAGGGTTACGACGTATCTCAGACAAGGTTTTATCCAGGTGGTCATGTAGGACCACGGTGCCGCAAGTCCAGTTAGTTGGCGGCTTTGTTTTATCTCCATCAGGGCTCATCACGCGGAGATCCGCCCGGCCGTACATCATGGGCATAGACAAACGCACACAACGAGAAGGATCCTCTTTAGCTTTTTTTACAGCTTCTAAAAGCGCAGAGGGCTTAGGAATTTCGTCTACATCACTAAAGAAAAACGCCGAATCGGGCGGTGTCATGCGCATACCGACCGCCAACGCATCACGTTGCGAGTACTCTCTTACCCAAGGATTTGGGGCAATATCCGGAGGCGGCAGTTCGACGTGGAGAACCTGAATTTTGTCTTCCGGAAGTCCTAACTCGCGAATCGTGTCGACGCAACTAAAAGGCTTTTCGTCTCCTTTAAAAGTCCTATCGGCGTCTGTAATAATAAAACCATCGACAATATCCTTAAGCATTTCCACGCGGAGCTCTAGGAGCTCGCGTTCATTGAAGTACAAAAAACAATCGAACAGCATGAGGATGCTGAGAGGGCCTGCATAGTTTAGCAGGATTTACAAGATAACAACTAAAAACTTTAAAATGCTACCACTTTTTACAACTCCAGTAGCGTGCTTTTAACTTACTTCCAGGGGTATCGCAATTATGACGAGCTCTAAAGCTTTCACGACGTTCGGGTATGTGTTTCTTAATCGTCATATTTGGATCACCAAAACGAACTAATCGAACCTGATCACCTTCTTTTGCTGCGACTGCAAATTTTTTACCTCCGTCAGAATCACGACGAGGTTGGTTGTACCCGGAGAATATTTCTCCGGCGAGTCGAATCTTAGCCATCATTTTTTACCTTTACTTTTAATATAAGCGGAGGCGCGACGACGTGCTTCTTTTGCTTTTTCAGTATTCGGCACCTGAGTATTTACGGGTTTGTTACCCGACGTGGCCCTCTTTTTCTTTTCATCCGTAGCTTTACGCTCCTCGTCGGACATTGAGGCCCACGCTTCTTTAGGCAGATAACGCTCAGTTCGCCCTTTTTCTCGCGCTAAATCAGCCATAACTAAGAACTTTTGCTCTTTTCGTATTCTTCACGAGTTTGCCAATCTTCTTTTCCCCAACGACTTAATTTATTTTTGCTTGATTTTTTACCTTCGTATCCGCCCCCCGCATCTTTGTAGTATTTAACGGCCAACTGCATGGCGCGGGCCGAATGTCCGCCAAGACGCTTGCGAGCTTTAGCTTTAGCGGCTGCCCATTTCTTTGGGTCCCGCTTTTTCGCGACTTCAGACACTGGGAGTCACGGCGCCATCGCCGGGATATACAGGAACACCGGTCCGAGGCCCACGCTTGGCGGCTGCCTTTCGCAAAAGCTTAGCTTTCATAGATTCCGTGGGATCTTCTTCCGGCGTAAACTCATCCTCGTAAGTTCCGTAGGGACCATATTGAGGAGGAATCGGTGCATTTAGCGGTTGCTCGCTGACTTGATTTTCATAACTATCGCTACGCATCGCAGGACGTTGAGCCGTACGCTGACGACGCGATGCTAACTCCTGAGCATTAAATGCTTTGGTGAAAAAATCACCAGCTTCGATAAAAGGGTCAGCCATGACTTAATTATAACGATGTCAAATAGAGCCTAGGGCTTTTATTTCAGCTGCTCTAGCTAACAAGGCGTCTTTAAAAAGATCTAACGGACCGCTTTGCGCGGCTGCTCCTTTACGTAAAGCATTGATAATTTGATCGGCATCCATGCCGGCACTTTCACGCAGACTTTTGCCACCCTGCAGGTACGTAACTAAGCCGGAAAGGTCGCTAGCCATCAGTACAAGACTACGACATTAGTTACGTTACCACTTACAAGAGCTGTACAAGAGAGGGGACAGAGAAAATCACCGTTCAAGTGATTGTTTTCACATACCTGTCCTGGAGCATCTGTAAATTCTACTAAAAGACTTTTGTTACTGCCTCCGCCATTTTGAATAAACAAACCCCTACACGCTGGAAAATATTTAGTTCCATCGGCGGGTACCCAAGTAAATCCACTTGAATAAGGCAGAGACGCTACCTGGCCGTAAACAGACCCAAATGCTCTTACGTCCACAAGTCAGTTGTTATCTTGAGTCAATTCTAACTCACCGATCAAACACTGTAAGTACCACGCGGCCTTCTTCAAGTCCTCGACACCGTTTTTGTGCTTGTACCTCCAGAGGTATTTAGCGATATTGCCGTGGCAGTAGCCCTGAAACCCCTCATTACCGACTTGTTCTTTAATGGCATCTATGCACTCAATAGCACCAGACGTATAATGCGAAGGATGATTGACGTTGTCCATAAAAATACTAAAGCGTAAGCATTGTATCGCAAGTAATCAGGTTGCCAACCTTATTGCTCAGCTCCGTCGAGTACTTAATGTCGTCATGTTGCAACAAACAACAGTCATGCGGCATGTAAATTCCGTTTTTTTCGACTACTGGGACACATCGCCGGTGTTCATAGCCGGAAGGAGGTGTTTCAAACGCTAAACCCATAGAACTACGGTCAGCTAAAGGCCAATTTCGGAAGGAAACAAGCTCTATACTCCGCATCGGGTCCATACTCGTACTTTTTACGTATTTAATCGCATCATCGGCATCCAAAATCATAGCGGCGTAATAAGGACTGCCCAAACTCGCAAAAAACCGTATTTCGTGGTCTACTACGAGCTGTTTTGCGACGGTAAACCCACGCTCGCTCCAAACATTTGGAGTTTTTTCGGTTAAAGAGTATCGATAGTGGTTATCAAAAGGTACTTTTTTACCTCCGAACAGTTCATACCGTATAAATCCCGGCTCTAAGCCTACCTCAGCCAATCTAGGCTTCCAGCGCATCCAGTATTTGAAGTGATCCCAAGTTAAAAGCATGTCATTTTCTTGATATATAAAATAGTCGTACTCTTTGCGCATACAAGCTACAGTCAAATTTGGTTTATGCGCCCAAGTAAGCCACCAGCCGGTATGCTCGGGACTCGCTACCACGATTTCTATATCGATTTGCTCTAAAAAAGGCCGCAAAAGAGCCGATAGCTGAGGGATTTGCTCCTGAGCTTCGTAGTTAACAAACAAAAAAACCGAGACTTTCAGCTTGTACTCTGTGTAAAGTTTTAAAACTTTAAAAAGAGTGTCCAATCGAGCCATTGGCTCGTGGGCTGTAATGGCCACCCAGAGCTTTTTGTCTGTTTCCATATCAGTACTCAACAGAAAAACTACCTCGGCGCTGTAAAAATGTAATTACCCACGTGTAGGCGTCAAGTAAATCGTCATGAGCTGTAGCGCCGACGTTAATAAGCTGTTCAAAAAGAGCGTCGAACTTTCTGTACTTATTAAAAATGACTTTTTGATTCTCAAGTAAACCCAAAGTACCTCTAAAACGAGCAATTTTATCGCCCCGGAAGCCCTTCACTTCATGAATATGTAAATTGCTAAGACCTCTTTCGTTAAGGAGCACTCTTCGAAGGTCTGCTGCAAGGCTGGCTTGATAAGCGACAGACTCAACCACCAAGGTCACAGTGGAATAAGTCGGTTGATACTCTCCGTTGTACTTAGTTAAAATGCCCCACTCAAGCAACATGTCGCACAAAAGATCTATTTTTTCGAGATTTCCAATGGAACGACATTGGTGAGCATCGACAATGTAATATTTATCTTTCAAACGACCGCTTAAAACAAAAGCGGTGTAGTCCGATGTCTCGTTTTTACTCGCTGAAAGATCAATGCCCAGCGCCAAACTATCAAATTCGGTAGCTACATCTCCTTTGATAAGCAAATCAGGCGACACGACTAAATCAGATGTCGCCACGGGTTGTTGCTGGTACTGAAAACAAAAAGCTACAGGATCTAGTTCTTTTTGTTGAAGCAAATAATCTACAGACCACTGAGTCTGCCAATAGCTTTTAGGTTGTCCTTTGTCGTCATAAGTCAGAGCTTCTTGCGTAACTTGTTTCCATCCCTTATCGGGTACAAACATCGTTTTATGGATGTCTAAAGGATGGAAGCGAGTGCCCAAACAAATTGAACGGCCACCTTCAAAAACAATGGGAGCGATAACGCTACTCCAGTTATTATTCATCTCTTCCCGAATCGTAGGATTTTTGATGTCCGCTGAAGATTTTATAGGGTCATCAATTAACACCAAGTGAGCACGTTTACTGGTAATACTACCTCGCAAACCAGCTGCCCTTAGCGTAAATTCTTCATCACCAAGACGAGGAATTCCGGCATAATCGTAGTCAATCGACCAACCAATGTCAGATTGCATACCCGGTTTAAGCCGGCACGTAGGAAAAATCTTACGAAACTCAGAGGAGTCGACAATCTGACGAATAATCCGTGATTTAGGTATGGCCGTGGCGATGTTGTAACTTACATAAATAATCTGAAGCGGTCTTTTAGCGGCTGTATGGCGACCAATACACCAAGCCGTAAACATATTGAGCACAGTGGACTTAGCAGAACCCCTGGGCGCCAGAATATCTAAGTTAGGTCCTGCTATATCTATAAGATACTTATTACTCTCATTAGTCACCAAATACTCATGCCATTCAAGCATGTGAGGAGCCGGAGGTTTATCTAGTATAGTACAGAAAGTATGGAAGTCATTTGAAGCCTTGGTGTAAATAGTTTCTGTAGCGCTACTGTCGTTATTTTCTATTGCTTTAAGAGCTCGTAGCTGTGCCCCACGGCGATACGCAAAAGTTTCCCGACTAGGCATGTCTATAAGCTGATAGCACTGTTATATTGATTGTACTCGACTTTCAAATTCTTCATGGCGAAAGTTCTTTGGTACGGAGATGCGTGTAGTAATACAGGTTTTGCCAGAGTCACTCACAGTGTACTTGATAGCCTAAAAGAAAGCCATGAGATCGTGGTGATGGGCATCAACTACACAGGAGATCCTCACAACCTGCCTTACAAAGTTTACCCGGCATGTCCAGCCGGCAGTAACGATCGTTTTGGGATCGGCAGGCTGCCCGAAATCTTACATAAAGAAAAACCAGACGTTGTAATCTGTCTTAACGATATCTGGATTGTTAACCAATTTTGGGAACGCTGCCAGTTTTTAAAAGACAAGCTCAAATTTAAATTCATTGCTTACTTCCCGGTGGATAGCGAAAGCTATTACCCAGATATGCTCCGGCATATTAAACACTGGGATTTGGGAATTACTTTTACCGTACCCTCGGCAGAAAGACTGATGAAGTACGGGGCAGATGCGCCCCGGTTAGCGGTGCTCCCCCACGGTGTCGATGTCGGTCGTTTTTACCCGATGGATACAGCAGAAGCACGTAGTCGCCTAGGATTGCCATTAGATAAATTTATTGTATTTAACGGTAATAGGAATCAACCCAGAAAACGTATAGATCTGACAATCAAAACATTCGCGGAATTTGCAGTAGATAAACCCGACGCGATGTTGTATTTACATATGGGTACAAAAGACCTGGGTTGGGACGTATTACCTTTGTTTAAACACGAAATGACTCGACGTAATCTAGACGAAACTAATAGACTTGTTCTTACCGCAAACAATATCAACTATATCGATGCGCCGCCGGATGAACTTTTAAATACGATCTACAACGCTTGCGACGTGGGGATAAATACATCCGACGGAGAGGGCTGGGGTCTTGTCAGTTTCGAACACGCCGGGTGTATGAAGCCTCAGGTCGTCCCGCACCACACCGTGTGTCAGGATATCTGGAAGGATGCCGCTGAACTTATCCCCATTTCCACATGGGTTGTGGATAAGGACTTAGGGGTTGAGCGCGGTCTTATCGATACGACCAAAGCGGCGAAAATTTTAGACGATCTGTACTACGATAAACAAAGCTATGATGAAGTAGCTAACGCGTGCTACTCTGTGACTCAACGACCCGAGTATCGCTGGGAGTCAATCAGCGCAGGATTCAATGCCGCTATCCAAGATCTAGGAGTTTGATCATGCAGTCTCAAAATCGCTACTTTCACCTTTACAGCGACGTTATTTTCCCTTCGAAGCGTCCTGACAAAGGCGTGCCGACTGTTTACGAACAAGCTGAAGCGTTAGGCGGTAAATTCACGCGAATCGTAAAAGGTTTACCTAAGAACAGTGTCGCTAACTTTAGTCCTTCAATAATTAACAGGTTGGGAAAAACTTATATAGCTTGGCGATCTCAACCCGAAGCATTTGGCTTCAGGTACGACAATAAGTACTTTTATCTAAATAACCAACCCAACGAAATTTATATAGCCATGCTTGGAAGCAATGATGCTTCTGTCATCGGCACTAAAAAACTTCGATCTAAAAAACACAGGCTTAGCTATGAAGATCCCAGGCTATTTACCGGGCCGGACTCAAACCTGTATGTTCAATTTGTAGCTTCTACATACGCCAGTAAATACGACTCAAATACCAAAAAACTTTTTTCGCAACCAAAAGTCGTTGTCTGCTGGGTTAACGATTTATTTGAAGCGGTAAGTGCAGCTATTCCGCCTATCGGAAAAAATCACACCGTGGGAGTACCGGAGAAAAACTGGGCTTTCTTTACCGCTAACGATGAGCTGAACTGTTTGTACTCCACGCGGCCTTTAATCGTCGAAAGAGAGAACGGACCTTCTATTGAACTCGACACAAAAATTTTAGAAAAAGCTACAGGAGGTGCAGCTACTTTTAACTCCACCGCCCCTATTAATTTGGGGTATTGCTACCTTGTTTTTTATCACTGGAAGCACATGGTATGCACAGACGACGGTAAACCTTACCTTATTTACCATGTAGGGGCTTATCTGGTTGATAAAAACTTCAAAGAAGTAACTTACTTCACGGAAGAACCCTTATTTACAGGTTCTTTAAACGATCGCGTTATCGAATGGACGGACGTTTGCGGCAATCCAGTTTCAAATCAACCTGCAGTAATTTTGCCCTTCGGTGCATTTCTGGAAGGAGATGAACTTGTGATGTCTCTCGGCGTCAATGATGCTTTTATGGGCATCTTCAGAACAAAGCTACAAAACATCATGCGCCGTATGCGCAAAGCCGATTAAGCGCGTTCTTCGTTCTCAATAGTAGTCCAAACTAAGACGGCGGCCTCGTCAACTAATTGCTGAAGACCAGGCTGCCCGTCGAGGGTATTGATCAGTTCGCGAATGGTGCGATCTGCGCCGGCAAGGATCAAACCACGGCGGTCTAGACCGTCCGCAATAGATCTAACAGCCTGAATGTGGCTACGAAGTTCTTTTTGAACCGCTGAAATTTTTGTCGCAGCGGATGCGGGGTCGAGCATCTGATTTTGAACCATGTCCCGTACATTTCTGATGTCAATTTGTAAGTCATCAATTTCACGAAGTAATACTTTGCGTAGATCTTCTTTAGGGAACTTCTCCTGGATCCACGCGGTCAGATCGGCGATACTACCTGTGTACCCCGGTCGCAAGAATCTAGCGTATAAATACGCTTCAATGTCGCTCGTTGTATTCTTCGCGTAATGGACGAACGCATCTTTGTTTGACGCGTCAAGCGAAGCTAACCACGCGGCAACCGTGGTTGAATCACCTATCGCCGATTTGATCACGCAAAGCCTCCGCCACCAAGAGCGGCCCCGCGAGCATCGCGACGCTTGGCAAATTCCAATTCACCTTGGCCCCTAAGTAACGCAAGGTTTTTACCAATGTCCAAGTTGGCCTGGGTTTGAGCTAGCACTTGTGCGTTACGAGTATTCGCAGCATTGGTGCCTACATCAGTAATACCTTTAGCTAAATTAGTGTACTGAAGACCCAGAACATCGGCGCCTTTTTTAGTTAGATCTGCTTGAGTCTCTCCGCCC